>WNGK01001313.1_pt1 | contig 28701 bp, 25 predicted proteins | sample 5400601 | NCBI WGS metagenome assembly WNGK01 (sample SAMN13153376, study PRJNA577476) | soil metagenome | isolation source: 60 cm soil or saprolite under Garry oak tree replicate 1 | place: USA:California | collected 2016-06-15
GACCCCGGGGATGGCCCAGCCGTTCGTGCCGTCGTGGGCCTCGGCCCACCATCCGTCCAGCACCGAGAGGTTGAGGCAGCCGTTCATCGCGGCCTTGATCCCGCTGGTCCCGCTGGCCTCCATGGGGGCCCGGGGGACGTTGATCCACAGGTCGCACCCAGCGACCATCCGGGCGGCGATGCCCATGTCGTAGTCCTCGAGGAACGCCACCCGTTCGGCCACGTGCGGCTCCCACTTGATGGTGAACGCGGCCCGCAGGATCCCCTTCGCCATCTGGTCCTGCGGGTGAGCCTTCCCCGCGATCACCACCTGGATGGGGTCGATCCCGTCCAGCAGCCCGTTGACCCTGGCCGGATCCCGCACCAGCAGGTCCAGTCGCTTGTAGCCGGCCACTCGCCGGGCGAATCCCACCGTGAGGAAGGTCGGGTCGAAGGCCCTGGCGGCGCTCTCCGCGTACTCGGTGTCCTCGTCGCGGGCCAGCCGGTCGCCCACGCTGCGGTCCCGGACGTAGTCGACCAGCGCGGCCCGGAGCTCTTCCCGGACGGCCCACAGCTCCTCGTCGGGAATGGCGTCGATGCCCTCCCACGTCGCGGGGTTGGCCTGGGCCTCCCGCCACCCCTCGCCGAGGTGCCGGTCGAACAGCGCCTCCATCTGGGGGGCGATCCACGTGGGGAGGTGGACCCCGTTCGTGACGTGGCCGATGGGGATGTCTTCGAGCGTTCGGCCCGGGAACAGGGGCCGCCACATCTCCCGGGAGACCTCCCCGTGTCGCCGGCTGACCCCGTTGGCGGCGCGGCTCATCCGGATGCCCAGAGGCGTCAGCCCGAACCCCTCGCCGGGGTCCTCCGGGTGGACTCGGCCCAGTCCCAGGAACCGGTGCTCCTCCGTTCCCAGCCGCGCCGGGAAGTCGCCCAGCACCGAGAGGACCTCCCCGGCCGAGTAGCTCTCGTTGCCGGCGGCCACCGGCGTGTGGGTGGTGAACACGGTCCGGTCACGGCTGGCTGCCAGGGCCTCATCGAACGAACGGCCGGCCTCGAGGTCACCTCCGGCCAGTTCCAGAGGAGCCAGCGCGGCGTGGCCCTCGTTCAGATGGACGATCCCGGGTTCGATCCCGATCGCTCGCAGCGCCCGCACTCCGCCGATCCCGAGGAGGGCGTACTGCATGAGCCGGACCCTCCGGTCTCCCACGTACAGCCGTGCCGTGATCCACCGGTCGGTGCGGGAGTTCTCGGGGCGCTGGGCGTCCAGCAGGTACAGGGGGACCCGGCCCACGTCGACCCGCCAGACCTGGACGATGACGTCCCGTCCCCGCAGGGGAACCGCCACCGTGAGGGGCAGGCCGTCGTCACCGGTCACCAGGGCCGCCGGCAGGCGGTCGGGATCCGATTCGACCCAGTACTCGTACTGCCACCCCGCCGAGTCCACCTGCTGGTGGAAGTGGCCCTGCCGGTACAGGATGCCCAGGCCCACCATGGGGACCGCCCGGTCCGAGGCCTCCTTCAGGATGTCGCCGGCGAGGACGCCCAGGCCGCCCGAGTAGGTCGGAAGCGAGCGGTGGATGCCGTACTCGGCGCAGAAGAACGCCACCGGCCGGTCGAGCGATCCCACCGAGGGCGGCCGGCGCGCGCCCTGCTCGAGGGCGTCGCGAAGCCGGGAGGCTCGATCCAGGAGCTCGCCGTCGGCCGCGGCCCGAGCCAGGGAGTCGGGGTCGGCCTCCTGCAGGAGGCGAACGGGATTCTCCCGGCACACGGCCCACCGGTAGGGGTCGACCCGGGCGAAGATGTCCCGGCCCTGGCGGGACCACGACCACCCGTAGTCGTAGGCGAGCCAGGCGAGGGGGGCGAGCGGCGCCGCCACCCGCGCCGCCAGGGCGTCCCTGGCCAGGTCGACGTCGCGCTGGCCGGGCATCACGACCGCAGTCTCGACGCTATTGCCGGCGGGCAGCATCGAACGAGAGTCGTTCGTCGGCACCAGAAGCCCCAACCTACAACTTCCACGGGCCCGGGCCAACCGGGAGCCCCCTTCGGCCCGGCCTGCCCCCGGCCCGGCCCACGCGGCCCGCGGTCACCGAGAACGGGAGAACCGGGGAGCGGGAGGCGCGGGCTGCCGGGCATGGGGTAGAGTCGGCGCGCCGGCGGGGGCGGGGCCCATGGTCCGCGTCCCCGGCCGATGGTCGAGCGCCCCGGCCCGTGATCCGGGGACCGCAGGTCCGACGAGGCGAAGGAGGGGGAGCGTTGAGCACATCCGGAAACACCGGCCGGTTCGGCCGGATCGCTCGCTGGGCGGTGGCCCTGACGGCCACGGGATCGTTCGTCGTCGCAGCGTCGGGGGTGGCATTCTCCGCGCGCGTGCAGCCGGGGATCCTGGACAAGAGCCCGCTGTCGGGGAGTGTGCTGGTGGCCCGGGCCATCAGGCAGGGGAAGGTGTCACCCGGGGCCGGCGCGTTTGCCCGCGGCTCGGCGTCGCCGAGCGCCACCGTGTTGCCGAACGTCAAGGCCGCGTCGAACGGCAGCGACATCTCGAACGAGGACCCACTGACGGCCGATCCGAGCAACGCCCAGCACATGCTGTCCGGGGCCAACGACTACAACTGTTCGGCCCTGCAGGGGTTCTACTCCTCGGACGACGCGGGCGCGCACTGGCGCGGCCACTGCATGCCGGTGGTGGGCCAGGGCGGCTGCGGCGATCCGGACGTGGCGTACGACACCCAAGGCAACTCCTACATCCTCGGGATCGGCGATTGCAACGGTTTCAGCGGTTCGGTCGTCCTCCAGAAGTCCTCCGACAACGGGGTGACGTGGAGCGCCGCCAGGAAGGTCATCAACCCGCTGTTCTCCGGGGGCATCACCGACAAGGAGTGGACGGAGGTCGACACCAGCGCGACCAGTGCCTTCAAGGACTCCATCTACACCTCGATCACGCAGTTCGACTCGGCGTCGGACAGCGCCATCTCCGTGTCGTACTCGCGTGACGGGGGGCAGACCTTCACCACCAAGCAGATCGACGCGAAGCAGATCTTCCCCGGCTCGGTCGACCAGTTCTCCGACCTGGCCGTGGCCAAGGACGGGGCGGTCTACGTGACCTGGATCCGTTGTCCGTGGGGCAGCGGCGCCACCGGGGACTGCGGCGGCACCGTGGCCAAGATCTTCATGTCGAAGTCGACCGACGGCGGAGTGACGTGGACCGCGGAGAAGCAGATCACCACGGCCACCCTCGCCCCGGACACCTCCGGCTGCGGCTACGGCTGCTTCCCGGGCACCGCTGAGCGGCTGTCCGACATCCCGGCGATCGACGTGGACGACAGCTCCGGCACCGTGTGGATGGGCTTCTACAACTACACGGGGGGCCACACCCGGGGGTTCCTGACCTCCTCGACGAACGGTGGGAGCACCTGGAGCACCCCCGCCCCGGTCGGGTTCAAGGGCGACACCGGATGGATCTGGGTGAGCACGAACGACGCCGGGGGGATCGCCGTGTCGGGCATGCAGAGCGGCGCGGGAACCGGAGGTGCCGGGACCTACGTGGCCGGCGTGGGCGTGACCCGCGACGGCACGCACTTCTCGATCATCCAGACATCCACCAACCCAACCCCGCTCCGGTTCTCCAACGACGGGTTCGGCGGTGGGTTCATCGGCGACTACACCGGCGGGATCTGGACCGGGACCACGTTCCATCAGTCGTGGATGGACACCCGGAACGGAACGAACTCCCAGGACTTCACGGGAGGCGCCAAGCTGGCGTAGCGCTCGATCCGGACGCCAGGGATCGCGGTTCGGCCCCCGTCATCCGGGGGCCGAACCCGTTTCCCGGGGGGTGTGCGAGAGGGGGGACTCGAACCCCCACGCCCTTCCGGGCACCGGATCCTAAGCCCGGCGCGTCTACCGATTCCGCCACTCTCGCGATGTAAACGTGCTGGTCGGAGTATATGTCGGGGTCGAAAAGGACATCGGACCGAAGTCCGACGGCGTTGAGCGTCAGTCGAACAGGAAACCGCTGGTAGGAGCCTTGATGATTCCAGGCTGGTTGGTCCGAGGGCCCCTCGGTCGCACACCGATCGCACAACCGCGTCGGCGAGCCCAAGGGCCTTGTGTCATCTCCCATGGCAACACGTGTCTGCGGTCTCGGGGGCAACAGCGCAAGCGAGGGCCTTCATGCGCGGCAACCGGGACAGGCATGATGAGCGGCAAGAGGGGCCCTGCACCGCGCCTGAGATTCATCCTTTCGGGTGAGCCGAATTAGCAATTGGAACGACGACGTGGCCGGTGTGCCTCGCGTACGGTCGCGCCGAACCAAGCGATCAGGGAGGGCAGAAGGATGAGCGCTTTCTCGCAAGGGGGTCGGCGATGACCCGGATGCGGTGGATCTCGCCAGTGAGGTGGCTTGTCGCGTTCGCGCTGACGACCGCCCTCTCGGTGACCGTCAGCTCGCCCGCCAGCGCCGTGGCGGCCCTGGGTGTTCGGCCAAGCTCGGGGCCGGCCGGTTCACCGGTGAGGGTTCATGGGAGCGGCTACCTCTACGTGATCCATTGCCCCAGGGTTACCGTCTACTTCACTGACGCGGATGGGATCACAACCTCGCTCGGCAAGGCGCTCCTCAACTTGGACGGCACCTTCAAGCTCAAGACGCACATCCCCGGGGACGCCGCCCCCGGCGTGGGGACGGTTCTTGCTTACCAGCCGGTATATGACCCAGGTCACGAGCTCTGTGTGAACAAGTTCCCACCTGCCTCGGCGCCCTTCACGGTTACCGGACCGGTGCGCGATCGGGATGTATGAGCTGCCACGCCACGACTCGTCCCGTCCGCCCCGTCCCCACCAAGTAGCCGCGCCGTGACCCATGTGAACCTCGCAACCCGCTCCATCCGAGATATCAGCCCGTTGCGGCCGGTGGGCGATGACTTCACCGGGCCCTTCACATACGCTTCGAGCCGGTGAGCGTGGTCGTCCGGTTCCTCGAGAGGATCCGAAAGGTTCCGCCGATCGCCGCCGACGCAGTGATAGCGGCAGCGATCCTGGGCCCTGGATATCATCGATCTGACCCTGTTTCTCCGGCGGAGCCGCTTCTCCTAGTCCCTGGGCGATCCCCCTTCGCGGCGCTCTGTCTCGGGCTCGTGGCCAGGCGGAGATGCGCCGGCCGTAAGCACGACCCGCCGGACAGGCCGGTCCGGACCTTGTCCCGACTGGTCTCGTGGCTCATCCTGTGGAATGAGACGAGGCATCCTCTGGGGGGGAGGAAATCGCCGCGCGACCAGCCTACCGTTCGCCCATGAGGGCACTCGGTCCGCTCCTCGAGAAGGCCCGGAGCCTCCCGCCGATCGCCCTCGACGGAGCGATCGGCGCGGGGATCCTCGCGGTCGGAGGTCTTGGGCAGCTAATACCCGCCTGGGGCGATCCGTGGTACCTGCTTCCGAACTCACAGCGGCTCGCTGGCTTCTGCCTTCTGGCACTCGCATCGCTCGGAGTGGCCCTGCGAAGGACGAACCTGTGGGTCGCGTGTGTCCTTGTCCTGCTCGCCGCGTTTGGTGGCCTGTTCGCCACGAACGCCAATGGGATTACCCTGTCGCAGTTTGCGCTCCTCTACACGGTTTCGGAGAGTCGCGGCGTCGGCACCTCCGTGCTCGCACTGGCCGTTTCGGCCGTTCTGCCGTTCGTGACGGGGCATCATTCAGGCGGCGCCATCTTCCCCTCGGACCTACCACAGCAGGCCGAGGGATACTGGCCCTACGTCGTGCTCGTCTGGTTCGCCGGTCGTGCCCAGGCCCGGCGACACGCCGCCTCCAGAGAGTTGGAGCGCGGCCTGGCCGAACTCGACGAGGAGCGGGAACGGCTCTCTCGGAGCGCGGTCGCAGCTGAGCGCTCGCGTATCGCCAGAGACCTCCAGGCCCTTGTTGTTCGCGGGGTCGAACGGATGGATGCCGAGAGCCGGGCATCGCGAGAGCTTCTCGGCAGCGACTCGACCCGATTCTCGGAAACCGTCGGAGCCATCGAATCGACCGGCCGCTCCACGCTCGTTGAAATGCGACGTCTCCTAGCGGTTCTGCGCACTCGGGATGCCGCCTCGGCGATGCCTCGGGACACCCTGCCGCCCGGCGAGCACCTATCTCGTTTCGCGCAAGGCGACGGGCGTCGCTCGCAGAGGAGGCTCCCGACCACCCGTTGGTCCAGCCGAACCCGAGTCTTCTCGGATTCGGCGCGGCGATGGTTGGCGATTCCTTGGGTGGTAGACGGGGCGCTGGTCCTGGTCCTGGCCGTCCTCGCTCTTACGGAACCCTTGTTCGGCATCTTGCCCGTCCCCCTGTGGCCGGCAGTCGTCGTGGTGGCCGTCCTCCTGCTCCGACGGCGCTTCCCGCTGGTCGTCCTTCTCATTGTTGCCTCCGTCGTCTTCGTCTCGAATGCGTTCCTCACTGGATCCCCCTACACCGCAGACCGATCGCTGTTCCTGGCGGTCTTCACGGTCGCACAGCTCCGCGGCCCCGTGTGGAGCATCATCGCCGCGGGCGCCCCGGTGATCGCGTACGCGCCGCTGATCTTCATCCGACCGCAGGTCATGTGGCCATACGACCTGGCTGGGTTTTGCTACGGCTTCCTCTTCGCAGTGATCGGCGGGATTGCCGTCCGCAGCACCGCGCGACTCAACGCCGAACTCCGAGATCAGTCGGACCTCCTTCGTCGCACTCGCGAGGAGCGGGTCCGCCTCGTCGTTGACGAGGAACGCAGCCGGATCGCTCGGGACGTGCACGATCTCGTCGCGCACGGCGTAACACTGATGGTCATCCAGGCCGGAGCGGCGCGATGGCTGGCCGAAAGCGACCCGTTCCAGGCCGATCAGGCCCTCCGCGCGGTAGAGCGGGCCGGCCAAGAGGCGCTCCGTGAACTTCACTCGCTCGTCGGATCGCTGGACGGCATGCCGACGGTCTCCCAGCCGCTCCCTACCGACGAGCAAGTCACGATCCGCTCTCTCGTGGAAGACGAAATCGAGGCCGGGATGGATGTCGAGCTGGTCATCGACGGTGAGCCTCGGGACCTTGACGCGGGGCTTGAGCTCTCACTGTTCCGCATCGTCCAGGAGGCCCTGACCAATGTCCGCAAGCACGCTCCCTGGGCCAGAGCCTGGGTCGTGCTCCGGTACACGCCCGAAGGCGTGGAGGTCGAGGTGACTGACAGCGGTGGCGGCACCCCTGTCGGGTCGCCCACGGTACCCGGCGCCGGGCACGGCCTGGTCGGTATCGCCGAGCGGGCGGGACTGTTCGGCGGACGCGCCGAGGCCGGGCCCACTCCCGAAGGTGGGTTCCGCGTCCGGGCGACCCTCCACGAGGAGCGCGTGCTGGTGTGACCATCCGCGTGCTCATCGTCGACGACGAGCAGATGGTTCGGGCGGGGTTCCGGCTGATCCTGGAGACGCAGTCCGACATCCGGGTCGTCGGGGAGGCCGACGACGGCGCCTCGGGGATCGACGAGGCGGTGCGATTGTCGCCGGATGTCGTGCTCATGGACATCCGGATGCGCCGGGTCAACGGCCTGGAGGCAACGCGGACCATCCTGTCCCGGATGGCCCAGCCGCCCAAGGTGGTGGTGCTCACGACCTTCGACTTCGACGAGTACGTGTACGAGGCGCTCAAGGTCGGGGCCAGCGCCTTCTTGCTGAAGGACTCGCCGCCGGAGCAGCTGGCCGCTGCGGTCCGGGTGGTGGCGGCAGGCGACGCCCTGCTTCACCCGTCGATCACGCGCCGATTGATCGAGGACTTCGCCCGCCGGCCCATCCCGCGGACCGGACCGCCGCCCGAGCTGAAGGGGCTCACGGAGCGGGAGCTCGACATCATGCGCCATGTGGCCCGAGGGCTCTCCAATGGGGAAATCGCCCGGAAGATCCACCTGAGCGAGAGCACCGTGAAGTCCCATGTGGGCCACATCCTGACCAAGCTGGGTCTTCGGGACCGCACCCAGGCAGCCGTGATGGCCTATGAGACCGGTCTGGTCGAGCCTGGAGGGGCTTGATCTCCCACCTCTCCAGGATGAGTCCGTCCCGAGATACTCGACTCTCTGGTCTGAGCCGAATTGTCGCGGAGGCTGACGACCCCGATTCCTCTCCTTCCTAGCCTCCGGGCAGAAGCGCTGTCCACGGAGCGCAGCCACATCGTGAAGAAGGAGGGCAGAAGGATCAAGCGCTTGCTCGAAAGGCGATCGACGGGATCGGGATGCGGGGGATCTTCCATTCTCGTGCGGCGCTGCAGTCCCGACTTACGCTCCGGAGGCTTGATGCCCGCTAGGGAGGTGAGTGGTGTGTCAGGAGGAATCACGACGATCGTTCTCGCAGCGGCTCTTGCTATCGGCGCGGTCACGGCGGAGCCCGCCAGCGCCGCTGGGCGCCAGGCACAGATGCAGATCCGACCGACCTCTGGACCGGCGGGGACTCAGATCGATGTCCGCGCGAAGGGCGTGCCAGTGGCGCCCTGCTCCCGATATCTCGACTTCGTAGACTCGGGTGGAGCAGTGACGTTCTTGGAGGCCTTGCCCAACACACAAGAGTTTCGGACCAAGGCGACCATACCCGGGAACGCAGCACCAGGCCCGGGCCAAGTGAGGATTGAGAACCTGTTTGAGTACCCTCCCCGGTGCATTCACCCGTTTCCGGTACTGGAGGCATCGACTTCGTTCACCGTCACGGGATAGACGCCCTCGATTTGCTGCGATCCGGATCTCACCGGTGGTTCGTGGTCACTGGATCCTGAAGGGAGTGTGAGATGAGGCGATTCGTGGTCTCGTTCACTGTGACGATCCTATCCGTGGCGCTGGTCCTTCCTGCGAGGGTCCTGCGGCCGGAGACTCCGGCGGTCCGAACAGCACCAGCCAGGCTGGACAGTGCCCCTCTGGCCTTTGAGCCCAACGTCGGGCAAGCGGACGCGTCGGTGAAGTTCCTCGCCCACGCGGGCCGGACCACGCTGGCGTTGACCTCAACCGAAGCCGCGCTCTCGCTGCCAGGAGCCACGTCCATGGCACGGCCAGCGGGCCGCTTGGCCGAACGTGCCCCGAGCGACGTGCTGGGCTTCGCGTTCATCGGGTCCAATCCATCGGCCGCGGTCGTGGGGACCGATCGCCTTCCCGGGGTGAGCAACTACTTCATCGGCAACGACCCTTCGGCTTGGCGAACCGGCGTCGCGCAGTATGGGAGGGTCACCTATCGGGGCCTGTATCCGGGCGTCGACCTCACGTTCTACGGAAATCAGGGCGGGCGGCTCGAATACGACTTCACGCTGAGACCTGGAGTAGATCCTTCGTTGATCCGGCTGGCGTTCGATGGAGCAGACGCCCTGCACGTCGACTCCTCCGGCAACCTGGTGATCGGCCTCGCGCACACCAGTCTCGTCCAGCCCAAGCCACAGATCTATCAGGTGGTCGATGGGACCAGGACTCCCATCTCCGGCGCATATGCGCTCGACCGACACCAGCTGAGGTTCGCGATTGGCGGGTTCGACAGGACCAGACCGCTCGTCATCGACCCGGAGGTCGGGTACTCCACCTACCTCGGAGCAAGCGGTGACGATCTCGGCGAGGAACAGCCCGCCGTCGACGGCTCGGGGCACGTCTACATCTGCGGAGACACCGACTCGCCGGACTTCCCCGTGACTGCCGGAGTGGTCCAACCGTCGCTGGCAGGCGGGTTCGATGGCTTCATCACGAAGCTGAGCCCCGACGGAAGCAGCGTCGTTTACTCCACGTACCTGGGAGGTACAGGCGATCTCGATGCCGCGGTCGCATGCGCGGTGGACGCGAGCGGCAACCTGTATGTGGTCGGGGGCACGGACTCCGCAGACTTCCCCACGACCGACGGCGCCTTCCAGAGGACGTTCAACGGGGGGACCGACGGGTTCGTGGCGAAGCTCAACACCGACGGATCCCAACTGCTCTATTCCACCTATCTCGGAGGCAGCGGCTTCGATTTCAACGGTACGGATGATCTGGTCCTGGACCCCGTCGGCGATGTGGTCGTCACGGGCGACACCAACTCAACCGACTTCCCCACCACCACGGGGGCGTACCAGACCGCGAACGCCGGCGGTCAGGGCCGGTTCTGCAAGAACCCCGCCTGTGATGTGGTGGTCGTCAAGCTGAACGCCACCGGCACGGACCTCATCTATTCCACATACCTTGGCGGGCCTGGCGACGACGGATACCCGCACCTGGCCCTCGATGCAGTCGGCGACGTGTACGTCGCATGGCTGGCGGCGGAACAGCGCTTCCCGACCACGCCCGGGGCCTTCCAGCCGCACTTCGGGGGCGGATCCACCGATGCCATGGTCGCCAAACTCGATCCCACCGGCTCCTCCCTGATGTACGCCACGTACCTCGGTGGCGGGGGCGACGACTATGCAGGGAGCATCGCTGTCGACGCGACGGGGGACGCCTACGTGGGCGGCTTCACCTGTTCCCGGAACTTCCCCGTGACCTCTGGCGCGTTCCAGACGAAGGACGCCGGCGGGACGACCATCTGTTGGGCCGTTCGGGGTCCCTTCGACGGCTTCATCACCAGGATCAACCCCCAGGGGACGGGCCTCGTCTTCTCGACCTACCTCGGAGGGAGCGGGATCGACCTTGCTCTGGTCGCCGGGATCGACCATTCGGGACGCGTTGTCGTCGCCGGTGGCACGGACTCCACCGACTTCCCGGTGACAGCTGACGCCTTCCAGGCCACGAACCACGGAGGCGTCGACGAGGTCATCGCCGAGCTGAGCGCCGACGGTTCGGAACTGCCTTTCTCCACGTATTGGGGCGGGACCGCGACCGACTCTATGAACGGGTTTGTCCTCGATGGGTCTGACAACCTCTACGTCACCGGCTGCACGGAATCCACCGACTACCCGGTCACGCCCGGGGCCTTCCAGACAACCTTCCAGGGCGGAAGGGGGCTGAATCTCGACGGATGCGGCGGCCCGACGGACGCGTTCGTCACGAAGATTGCGTTCGACGACTAGGACGATCAGGGCAAGCCCCTCACCGAGGCTCGAGGAGCGGCGGACAGGCCCGGCCGTGGCAGGGCTGGCTCAGGACACGAGGGTTCCCGCTCGAAGGGCGCCGGTAGGCGATTCGAATGGACGCTTGGGAGGGAGGGCGCCATGTCCAACAAGATCATCAATTCGTACATACCGCTTGATCTCACGCGACATCCGGTGGCATCGGACATCAGGGCTCTCGAAGCATAAGTGCACGTCAACGGCATGGTTTGGCATCCGCCGACACCGGCTGTCAGGCCATGCACCTAGTCCTAAGCCCGTCGCGTCTGCCGATTCCGCCACTCTCGCGTGAGCGTGAACGTGCAGGTCAGAGTATATGGGCGTGGGCCGGGCCTCGTTGGCATGGCGGCTCGTTCGCACACCGATCGCACACGAGGTCCGCCAAAATCCGGGCTCGCCCTGTAGGTGATCGTTCTCTTGCACGTCGAAGCAAAGGGCGAAGGAGGCAGTCGGGAGGGCACCAGGCGATACGGCAAGATCTTCACGGGCGGGCAGGTATTCGACCACGTGGCGAAGGCGTTCTACAAGGCGGCCGCTGTCACACCGGGTGTGATTGGCGCGATGGCTGCCGGACAACGACCACCACCGGACCCACGTCGCTCTCGAGCCGGCGCTCGACAGGCTTGGCATCGTGGTGTTTCTGGGTGGAGGGCGAGTTCCGCTCCCGAGCCCATCGGCGTCGACGGCGCGCCAGCGTTCCTGGGCGGCGTCGATCAGCTTGAATGCCATGGCGATCCCGGCGGTCTTGGAACCGGGCCCCATGGTGACCTTGGTCCGGAGCCTGACCGTGGCGAAGGTCGACTCGATGGGGTTGGACCTTCCATGAACGCGGTGGCGTGATCGGCGACCCACTGGCGAAACGATCGCGGCGCCGATCCGAGGATGTCGAACACCGTAGAGGTGATGAACGCCGGCCTTCCAATCGTTGCGCCCCACGCGGCGAGCAGCATGTCCACGACCGGGCGCGGCCAGCTTCCCTCCGTCTCGCTTCGAAACTCGTCCGGCGACAGCTCCTCAAATTTGATCCGACGCCCCAAGACGTCACCGATGATGCTCACCTGCTCTGCCTGACCCAGCGACTCGGGGCCCGTGAGGACGTAGTCGCCTCCAGCATGTCCGTCCTGATACAGGGTCCGCGCCGCGACGGCTCCCACGTCGCGGTCATCGACCGGTGCCGTCTCGGCAGCGCCGTAAGGCCACCGGACGACACCGTCGGCGCGGATCGCGCTCGCCCACCAGAACAACGCGTTCGACGCGAACACCCCCGGCCGGATGATCGTCGACTCGACCCCGGCGGCCGCGATGAGCCGCTCGATATCGGCGTGGAGCACCGCCATTGGATTCGGTTGCTGGAAGAAAGGGTGCGGGGTTTGGTGCGGTGATGAGAGAAAGACGACACGCCGCGCGTAGGTTGCGAGACGCTCGACAACTGCCGGAGCGGTCGTCGGCGGGGCGGTCCAGACGAGGAAGACGGCACCGACACCTCGCAGTCCAGCGTCGAGCGATTCGGGCACGGTGAGGTCGCCGGTGACGACTTCGACGTTCGCTGGCAGCGTCGCCGCCGCCTCGGAGCGATGCGTGAGGGCGCGGGCCGGCACGCCCGCGTCTATCAGTAGGTCGACCACGACGCGCCCAACCCGGCCGGTCGCTCCGGTGACGAGCACCGGAGGCACTCGCGTCCGTGTTATGAGGACCTCGACGTCGTCCGTGGCAGGCGCACGGAGTGAATCATGCCATCCTCCTGGGAGCGGATGAAGATCATTACGGGGCGTTGTTGACGGGTTGATTCGAGGCGGTGGGCCACTGAACAGGGGTGTCGTCGGCGGGCGTGCCATGCGACCGGTCACCGTTGCCTTCGTGGGGTCAACCTCCGGTACGTGGACCGTCGACCGCATGGAGGCGATCTGCGGGCCTGCGCTCGCGCCGGCGTCCCATGTCGAGGTCATCGAGGGACTCCCCGCCGATACCCCGCTCCGCGGCGTCTCCTGGGTGCTGCGCGGAGTCACCAGCAACGAGCGCTACGTCACCCGTGTCGAGCACGACACTCTCGCCGCGCGGCAAGAGCCATTGGGACGGCCCGGATCGACGCGCGCGGCCCTCATCCCCATCACCAAGTCCGAGAGGTGGTGGGAGCTTGCACAGGACGAGCGCCGTCGCATCTTCGAGGAGCGCTCCCGTCACGTCGCCATCGGGCTCGAATACGTGCCGGGGATCGCTCGACGCCTGCACCACGGACGCGACCTGGGAGAGCCGTTCGACTTCCTCACCTGGTTCGAGTTCGCCCCCGCCGACGCCGCGCGGTTCGAGGAGCTCGTCCGGAGGCTCCGCGCGACCGAGGAATGGGCCTACGTCGAGCGGGAGGTGGACATCCGCCTGTCTCGCTAGGTGGCGAAGAGCGCGGAGGATCGACTTCGTGTCGACGCTCTCCACGACCGATCCGAGAGGTCTCGCCCGCACATCGATCGCACACGCGTGCGGCGACCGCTCCGGCCTTGTGTCATGCATGCCGCGGGAGGCTGGATCGAGCGTTCGATCCAAGGCTGATCCCCATCGAGGTCGTCGAACGCGATGTGGACCCACCCTTGACCGGTGTGGACCTGGGGCCGGGGTGGTAGCACTCGAACCACCTGGAGGTTCGCCCCCATGAGCGGCTCACGCCCGCACGCTTCCCTTCGTGCCGCACGCCGAGGAGAATCTGCGTCGACGATGAGGCCGAGGACCGCCTCCAGGCTGGCCTGGTCGATCGGGACCTTCTCGATCGCCCTGATGCTCGGCGCGCTCGCGCTGACGTTCGTCGACCGCCACGCCGCGCTGCCCGACGCCGCCGCGAGCGCACGATGGAGCTTCTCCGACGTCTTGAACGCCGCGGTCAACATCGCCGTGCCCGCCATCGGGATCGTTCTGGCGTCACGACGTTCGAAGAACACGATCGGATGGTTGTTCCTGGCCGCCGGGTTCACGCTGGCCGTGAGCACGTTCGGCTTGTCCTACGGGGTCCGCGCTCTCGTGGTGGACCCGGGGTCCCTTCCGGCGGGCCGCTTGTTCGCCTGGGTCGGCAACGGGGTCTCGTTGATCCCCCTCGGCGTCCTCGCCTTCCTCTTCCTGCTGTTCCCGACGGGTCACCTGCGATCGGCGCGGTGGCGGCTCGTCGCGTGGTTCGTCGGTGGGGCCTTCGCCCTGGTGACGGCGGCCAATCTCATCTTCGCCACCCAGGCATGGAAGGACCCCTTCGCCCCATCGCCGTCGGGCACCGCCCTGCTGGGATGGATCCTCTTCGCCCTCCCTCTCCTCGGAGGGCTCGCGGCATCGCTCACCGCACTCGTCGTGCGGTTCCGGGGATCGGTGGGGGACGAGCGGCTGCAGCTCAAGTGGTTCGTGACGGCGGCCGTGCTCGTCTTCGCCACGTTCATCGCTGGGTTCTTCTCCAGCTCCTCGAGCTCCTCCAGCCCCGCGGCCATCTCGGTGGTCCAGAGCCTGGCGTTCGTGTTCCTGTACACGGCGATCGCCGTCGCGGTCCTGAAGTACCGGCTCTACGAGATCGACGTCGTGATCGGCAGGGCCGTCGTGTACGGCTCGCTCGCCGTGTTCATTACGCTCGTGTACGTGGGCCTGGTGGTCGGGGTGGGGACCCTGGTCGGGCACCGAGGCAGCCCGCTCCTCTCGGCGGTCGCCGCCGCCGTGATCGCGGTGGCGTTCCAGCCGATCCACGACCGGAGCCGACGGTTCGCCAACCGGCTCGTGTACGGCAAGCGGGCCACCCCGTACGAGGTGGTGTCCGCGTTCGCGGAGCGGATGGCCGGCGCGTTCTCGATCGAGGAGGTCCTGCCTCGAACGGCCCGACTGCTGGCCGAAGGGACGGGGGCGGTCCGGGCCGACGTGTGGCTCCGGGTGGGGACCGAGCTGAAGGCCGAGGGCTCGTGGCCGTCCACGGCGCAGGGCGAACGGGTCCCGTTGACGGACGGAGCCTCCCCGGACGTCCCGGGGGCGTCCCGCGTGGTCCCTGTCCAGCACCAGGGCGAACTCCTCGGCGCGCTGTCGGTGCACAAGGCCGCCGGGGACCCGGTCACACCAACTGAGGAGAAGCTGCTGGCCGACGTGGCCTCGCAGGCGGGGCTGGTCCTTCGCAACGTTCGGCTGATCGAGGAGCTTCGGGCTTCCCGACAACGTCTGGTGGCCGCCCAGGACGAAGAGCGTCGCAAGATCGAGCGCAACATCCACGACGGCGCCCAGCAGCAACTGGTGTCGCTCGCCGTGAAGCAGCGGCTCGTGGCAGCGCTGATCGATCGCGACGCGGAGAAGGCCAAGGCCCTGATCGAGGACGTCCAGCGCGAGACATCCGAGGCGCTGGCGGACCTTCGCGACCTCGCCCGGGGCATCTACCCACCACTGCTCGCGGACCAGGGCCTGCCCGCCGCCCTGGAAGCGCAGGCCCGGAAGTCGACCGTGACCACCGTCGTCGAGTCCGACGGAGTTGTCCGCTACCCCCAGGAGATCGAGGCGGCCGTGTACTTCTGCTGCCTGGAGGCCCTGCAGAACGTGGCGAAGTACGCCGGTGCGTCCAGCGCTCGGATCCGATTGGCCGAGATCGAGGCCGGCCTACGCTTCGAGGTGTCCGACGACGGCGTCGGGTTCGACCCTTCGGCTACCGGCTACGGCACCGGCCTGCAGGGGATGGCCGACCGGCTGGATGCGCTCGGAGGTTCGATCCATGTCCGGTCCGGCCCAGGAGAAGGGACGACCGTCACCGGACGCATCCCGATCACACGCTGAAGGGCATTGCCGGCAGGCTCTGCCCACGATCTGAGCCCTCGGGTCGCGTGCGGCCCCCACTCCGTTCGGCCCGACCTACTGGCCCCTTCCGGCTGAGCCGTTCGAGGTGGCGCGGTCCTCGATCTCCCAGGCGTGGTCCAGGGCGTGCCATGCCGAACGCCGAACGAAGTAGCGGGGGCTCCACAGCGATCCCGACCGGGGGGTGCGCGGCGGGGGCTCGCCTCGGGCCCGCGCCGCGAGAAGATCCAGGATGGCCACCCGGAGCCCCGCGTCCCCGTCGGGGCCGGGCGTTCGATGCGAGCCGCCGAGCTTGCCCAGGTAGGCGCGGTCCGCCTCCATGACGTGGCGGACGATCGCCTCCAGGTCCCGCCCTCCACCCCGAGGCCCCCTGCGCAGCTCCATCCCCTCGGCGCGCTCGGCCGCGGCGTCGAACGCCCTCCAGGCGGCCTTGAGGATCGCCCCCTGCCGCTTCGCCTCGGCGTCGTCGAGGGGGAGCCGGTCGACCTTCGGAGGCCGCGACGGCGCGCCGAAGTCGGTGGTGGCGTCTCCCCGCAGCCGGTCGGCAACCTCGAACGCCGACGCGTCCCCGGGGGGCTTCAGCCCTGAGGCCACCCTCCCCAGGGCGCGCTCGTAGCGGCGCCCGTACGCGGCCAGAGCCTCCAGGGCCGAGTCCTCGTCTCTGCCGCTCCGGCACCACCCCGGCCAGTCAAGGGCTCCGGCGAAGGCACGCCTCTTTCCCTTCTCCACGTAGACGGGGATGCGCGAGCCCGAACCCACGACACCAGTTCTACCCGATCATGATGGGCGAGGCTTCTCCGAGCTCGCCCACGACGTGGCACCCTGTCACGGGGAGTCTGTCCATCTGGTCTCGAATGGTACGGAGAGGAGGCGACGCTCGATGTCGAAGGGCCTGACGGCGGCGGCCATGGTGGTGGGCGCGGCCTTCTTCGTGGTGACGGGGGCGTGGGCGTTCGTGGCGCCGCACTCGTTCTTCGTCACGGTGGCGCACTACCCACCGTACAACCGGCACCTGTTCCACGACGTGGGGGCGCTCAGCCTCGGGATCGGCGCCGGACTGGCGCTGGCGTTGACCCGGCTGCGGGGAGTCGTGGTCGGCCTGGGGGGAGCGGCGGTGGCGGCCGTGCTGCACGCGGTCTCCCACTGGATGGACCGGAGCCAGGGAGGCCGAACCTCCGACCCGTGGCTCCTCTCACTGTTCGGCGTGGTGCTGGTGGCCGGAACGCTGGTGGCGTGGCGGGCGGGGAGAGGCCGGCCATGAGGATCTTCGTGGCCGGAGCCTCCGGCGTGATCGGGCGGCCGCTGGTCCCCCGGCTGCTCGAGGAGGGCCACGAGGTGACGGGCATGACCCGGTCGCCCGAGAAGGCCGAACGCATCCGGGCCCAAGGCGCGCAGGCGGCGGTGTGCGACGTGTTCGACCCCGAGGCGCTGTCTCGGGCGGTGGCCGCGGCCCGGCCGGAGGTCGTGGTGCAGCAGCTCACCGACCTGCCACCCGACCTCAACCCCCGCAACATGAAACGGGCATACGCGGGCAACGACCGCGTTCGGAGCGATGGCTCCGCGAACCTCGTCGGGGCGGCATCCGCGGCCGGGGCCCGCCGGTTCGTGGCCCAGAACATCTGCTTCGCCTACGCCCCGGCCGGCGGTCCGGTGAAGGACGAGACCGCCCCCATCTACACCGACGCGCCCGCTCCGTTCGACCGGACCGCCCGCGTCTACGAGGAGATGGAGGGGCGAATCCTGGAGACACCGGGCCTCGATGGCCTGGTGCTACGGTTCGGGCTGTGGTACGGCCCGGGCACCAGCCTGGCTCCCGACGGCTTTACGGCGAACGAGGTCCGCCGGCGCCGCTACCCGGTAGTGGGCGACGGAGGAGGCGTGTTCTCGTTCGTCCACGTCGACGACGCGGTGGAGGCCACCGTGGCCGCAGTCGAGCGCGGCGCGCCCGGCGCCTACAACGTGTGCGACGACGACCCGGCGCCGCTGCGCGAGTGGCTCCCCGCCTACGCCCGTGCGCTGGGCGCGCCGCCACCCCGCCACGTCCCGAGATGGCTGGCCCGGCTGGTCGTGGGGAGCTTCACCACCTCGATCATGACCGAACTCAGGGGAGCGTCGAACGCGAAAGCCAAGCGCGAGCTGGGGTGGGAGCCTCGCCATCCGACCTGGCGCGAAGGATTCCGCACAGCGCTGAGCTGAACCCGGCGCCGGGTCAGGCGCGAGGCACGTTCACGCGGTCTCGCCGATGACCCCGGACACCGCCGCGGTGAAGGCCTTCCACTCCTTGCGCTGGCCCAGCAGCGCCTTCCGGCCGGCCCCGGTGATCCGGACTCAAGCCGAAGACGGCGAAGGCCGGTTCGAAGACGGCTACGTGACGATTCGGCGTGAGCCGCCGGCGTGGGCCTGGACCACCCGATCCAGGGCGGTCCGAAGCACCGCCAGCTCCTTCTCGTCGAGGTGGCTCAGGAAGTGCCGTTCGACCCCGCGGAGGTGCGCCGGCGAGGCCTTGCGCAGGGTCGACCGACCCTCGCGAGTGATCTCGGCGTTCGTCCCGCGCCGATCGGTGGGACACGAGGTGCGCTTGACGTAGCCGGCCCGCTCCAAGCGGTCGACCAGGCGGCTCACCCCGCTCTGGGTGATCAGGACCCGGTCGGCCAGTTGCTGCATCCGGAGCCGGCCCTCCGGCGCCCGGGCCAGCCAGAGCAGGACCTCGTACCAGGATAGGGGGAGCCCGCGCTCCTCCTCCAGCTCGCGCTCGAGGGCCTCGACCACGGCGGCGTGAGCTTGGAGGAAGGCCTTCCAGGCGTCGAGGCGGTCGGGTTCGATCCGCGTGCTCACGACGGCGATGGTACCAGGAATAGTTGACGAATCATGGATTTGGTCGGAAGATGTTTGCCGAGACAATATTTGCGGGATCATGGAGCGGTTCCGGATCCCGAAGGCATCACGAGAGGAGGCACGGCATGTCGCTGGCACAGATGGCCGAACCGTACGAGGGGGTCCAGGCGCCCGAGCCGGGGGAGTGGAAGCTCGACGGCTCCCACACCACGGTCGGGTTCGTGGCCCGCTACCTCATGCTTACCAAGGTCCGGGGGAAGTTCGACGTGTTCGACGGGACCATCCACATCGCGGAGAAGCCGGAGGACTCCAGGGTCGAGGTGACCATCGACGCCTCGAGCATCAACACGAACAACGCCGACCGTGACAAGCACCTTCGGAGCGACGACTTCCTCGCGGTCGAGCAGTACCCCTCGCTGACCTTCCGAAGCACGAAGGTCGAGCAGGTGGGCGGGACGAATCTCCGGGTGGAGGGCGACCTGACCATCCGGGACCAGACCCGGCCCGTCGTGCTGGACGTGGAGTACCTGGGCCTCACCCCCGACCCGTGGGGCCGAGCCCGGTCGGTGTTCGCGGCGAGCACCGAGATCGACCGGACGGACTTCGGGGCCAACTGGAACATGGCCGTGGAGACCGGCGGCGTGCTGGTGGGCAAGCAGGTCCAGATCGAGTTGGAGGTGCAGGCCCTGAAGGCCTGAGCGCGACCTGGTGGCGGGCGGGTCGTCCCCTGGGGCTCTTCGGGCCCTAGGGGACGAGGACCCTGAACAGCCCCAGGCCCATCAGGCACAGGAACACCACGAACACCAGCACCACGGCGCTTTCGGCCAGGATCCCCGCCGCCCGACCGCTTCCTCCATGTTCGATTCTTCGTCGTCCGTCGGCGCACCCATCGTCGGTCCCCACCACCTTCATCAATCGGGAGCGCCGCCCAGGTTGTTCCCCACTCCGGCCCCGAGAAACGGTGTGCACGTGCCCACGGGCCGCACGACGGACCCGGCCCACCAAAACCCCTTCGAGGGTGGAGCTAACGGGGTCGTCCCGTGAGGTCGATGTCCCGGTTCGTGGCGACGTAGACCGCCAGCGCACCGAGGATGAGGAAGGCCGTGGCCGCTGCCACAGCCATCTCCGGCCGGACGGCCTGGGCCGAGTGGACGCAGTTCGGATAGGCCTTGGGATAGGAGGCCACGGCGAAGCCCCGGCACGACTCCCACACCACGAGCATGGCGATGGCGAACCCGGCGGCGGCGAGCGCCCCAGCGGAGAGGATCCCGACCCCGATGCGCCGGCGGTGCCGTGTGAGGGATCGCAGCCTCGAACGCCGGCCCCGCCGCGACCTCGCTGGCCAGGCCGCCCGCCGCGGCCGCGTCCGGGGGCCGGAGGATTCGGCCATCTCCCTCACATTCGTGGTTCGTCGCGGAGCCGGTCCCGGTTCCATGCAGTTCGTGTCCAGGCATCGGAACCATCGGCTTCAGCCAGGATCGGATGGACCTTGCCGTGGGCTTCCCAGCCCCCGACCATCCTGCCCGGGTCAGCCGGGCCACGTCGTCGGCCCGAGCGACTTGCCCCCATCGCGTCGCGTCCCCGTCGACCGAGAACCAGCGCTGCGACTAGCCCGACCGTGACAACCCCATTCCAGAACGGCCGGCGCACGTCTGACGACCGCCGAGGCGACGAGCCCACTAGGACGGAAGGGATGCCCCCGAGGTCACGGACGTTGGCGCAGAACAATGTTGCCGGCGTCGCCTGGATCGTGGCGCTGCCCTACTTGTGGATCGTTTCGCTTGCCCACTGGGTGAACAACAGACTGACGGCGCGAGCCTTGAATCGGCTGAAGCATTTCCTCGAGGCGAATGCCTTGTCGCCGGAGGAAGCGATGAAGCTCCCACCTAGCCGGGGGCTGTGGAATTGGAGACTGAGGGGGGGCCGACAGCGCCGGTAGCTCTGTGGGAACCCCTTCTGCCAGGACGAGTTGAGGTCCTCTCGACTAACCAGTGAGAGACCGCCCCCCCGCGGCGCGGTGGGGCCGGAGCTCGCGAACTCCTCGAGCAGGAACGGGTTCCCCTTCGCCGCCTCAAGCACCGAGCGGACAGCCGCCTCCGGGAGTTCGGGCCGGTACCGGGATCGTCGGGGCGGATCGCCATGAGGAGGGCGACCGAACCGGTGAGCAACGGCACCACGGTCAGGGTCTCCCGGTCCGCCCACTGGAGGTCGTCGAGAACGAGCGTGCCCGAACCAAGCCTGTGTCTGATGTCCGCCGCCACACCCTCGGGGTCTTCGAGGGCCATCGCCATCGGCACCCCAAAGGCCCGTTCGATGGGCAGGTACGGCATCCAGGACAGGGACGAAAGGGCCCCGCCCTCGAACACGGGCCGGCCGATGGAGGCGCAGGCTTCGCGCAGCAGTGCCGTCTTTCCGATCCCGGCCTCACCGACGACGGCCACGGCCATCCCGCGGCCCAGTCGTTCGCGGAGGAGGGCGAGCTCCTGGTCCCGGCCTATGAGCACGTCCCGATCCTAGCCTCGAACCTGAGAGGTCCGGTAGCGTTTCCGATCGATCGATCTCTGGCTTGGGGAAGCCAAGACCGACCATCCAGTTCCAGTTCGGCCTTCGGTAAGCGGGCCGAGCGTACGTCCATCGGCACAGGCAAGCTACGGACGAAACACAGTGGCTTGCTCGAGGTGCGGCTCTGCTCCCTTTCTGCGCTACTCAGCGGGGTTGCTGGGTCGCGGGCCGCATCGCTGGAGCACTTTCCGACGACCAGATGGCCGAGTGGCCCGCGCGCCATAGGCTAGGCGATTGCCCGTGTGCTCGTTTGAACGCTCGGCTGAACGCCTCCTCGGAGTCGTATCCGACGCGTCTCGCGATCGCAGCGACTGTGACTTCCGTCGTGGCCAGCAGATCTTGGGCGACGCGCATGCGCCATTCGTTGACGTAGCGAATCGGCGACAACCCGAGGACGTTGCGAAAGCGGCCATCGAGCAAGGACCGAGAGGCGGCTGCTTCCACGGCGAGATCGGCGACCGTCCACTTGCGCTCGGGGGCCGTGTGGATGGCCTTCATCGCCGGTGCGAGCAGCGGATCACGCAGCGCCGCAAGCCAGCCCCGCTCGGACGCGGGAGCGTTGGCGAGATGCAACCGCAAGACCTCGATGAGTAGAAGCTCGGGCAGCTTGGTCGACCGAAGCCCCCGGCGTTGCCCTGACGATTCCTCGAGGGCGTACGCGATGCTGGCGCATCGAACCAGTTCTGTGCGGGTCCGGGCGGCGGCCGGACCACGAACGCAGGGGGGAACGCGTTCAGGGCGGGGTCGAATAGCGGATCCTCGGAGTACAGGAAGCCGCAGACGACGTCCGTTCGGGGGCCGCCCTCGCCGTGGCGGACGATCGGCATCTCGGTCCACGGAGGCGGGGGGACGATGCTCAAGATGGAGACGGGCTCCACTGGCTCGACGCCTCCCATCAGGAACGCATCGCCGTACGGGAGCACGATCACCTCGCCGGCGCTGGCCCAGTAGCGCTCGCCGTCGGGGGTCGAGACCCAGCAGCGTCCGGACGCCACGACGTGAAACAGGATGAGGCGCTCGGCGCCGGGATGCATCATCGCGGCGAAGAACGGACCGCCCTGGCCGTCTAAAGCCCAACGCTCGGTGTACTCGGCGCGCAGATAGATCGCGCCCTCCAGGCGCAGATGCTCCAACGCTTCGTGGAACGATTCGACCGGACCGCGAGTCCGTTCGTTCATCGCCCGACGAACTGTGGCGTCTCGATCAGCATTCCCGGTTCCACAGTCATGGTCAGGTGCCCACCTCGAACTGATACTTCTCGCAACCATCATGAAGGCAACGAGAGGAAGGGTCCAGCGGAGAAGGGGGGAGCAGTGAGCACATCGGCGGTCTCATTCAAACAGTACGCCGGCAACGCGGCCGAGAACTACGAGCGGTACTTCGTCCCCACGATCGGAATACCCTTCGCGACCGCCCTCCTCGACGCGGCAGGGCTGCGTCGAGCCCAGCGCATCCTCGACGTTGCGTGCGGCACGGGTGTCGTGACGCGGCTGGCAGCGGAGCAGGTCGGTCCGGACGGCACCGTCGCCGGGCTGGATATCAATCCCGCCATGCTGGCGGTCGCGCGCTCGGTACCCTCGTCGGGCGCTGCGATCGAGTGGCACGAGGCAAGTGCCGAGTCGCTGCCATTCGCCGACGGGTCCTTCGATGTCGTGCTCAGTTCGCTCGGACTGCAATTCGTGCCCGACAAGGCATCGGCGCTGCGCGAGATGCGGCGTGTTCTGGCTCCCGATGGGCGCTTGGCCATTGCAACGGTCGGACCGACGCCGCCGCTCTTCGCGATTCTCGAGCGGGCGCTCGCGCGCTACGTGAACCCCGAGGTGGCTGCCTTCATGCGAGTGGTGTTCTCGCTGTACGCACCGGAGGAGCTCCAGGAGCTGACCAGCGGCGCCGGATTTCGCGACGTCGAGGTTCGGTCGGGGACGCTGACGCTCGCCCTTCCCAGACCCGCGGAGTTTCTCTGGCAATACGTCCACAGCACCCCGTTGGCGACGGCCGTCGCACAGATCGACGACGTGGGTCGCGCCGCGTTGGAGCGCGATGTCGTGGCCGGATGGCGGTCGTTCGTGCGAAACGGGCCCCTGGCCACTGACATCAATCTCGTCTTGACGACTGCGCGGAAGTGATGGCACGACCTCGGTGATCGCGACGTCCCGCGGGAGCTCGAAACAAGGCTTCGGGCCTGCGCGAATGCACGACCTACCGGAGCCAGTGGGCCCTACAGGATTCGAACCTGTGACGCGCAGATTAAGAGTCTGCCGCTCTAACCGGGCTGAGCTAAGGGCCCGGGCCCGAGTATAGCGACGGGCCGCATCGCAGCCCGTTTGGGGAGGGTGACCGAGGGGATTCGAACCCCCAACCCCCAGGACCACAACCTGGTGCTCTAACCGAGTTGAGCTACGGCCACCACGCGCAGCCGATTCTAGCAGTGGCGATCGGCGCCCCCGCCGTCCCCTGGGCGGTCGTTCAGCTCCCCGTGGAAGGCCTGGAGAAGGAGGGCCCATCCCGGAGCACAGGCGGGCCAGAGCCTGCCGCGCTCGGTCGCGCGAGAGGTTGAACGCCCGATTCCCGGCGTACTAGCCCTATTTGACTAGTCCTTGCCCACGTCCGACAATGCCCACCATGAAACCCATCAGCCGGAGGGACTTCCTCAAGATCGTGGGGGGAACCGCCGCGGCCGCGCCGCTCGTGCGCTTCCCGTGGGCCCGGGCGGTGGACCTGTCGCCGGCCGCCGGCGGCGGGACGACCACGCTCACCCGAACCATCGTCAAGGGCTCGCTGCTGGGCCAGGGTTCGGCCGGCGCCTACTACGAGTTGGCCTACGGGCCGGGCGAGCCGTGGACCGTCCGGACCGACCTGTGGCCGGCCAGCTCGGCCGCGTTCAGCTGCAAGGCGGTGTTCGTCCACTTCACCGACATCCACCTGGTCGACGCGCAGTCCCCGGCCCGGGTCGAGTTCCTCGACCGGTTCGCCGACATGCAGTGCGAGTCGGCCCCGCTGAACGCGGCCTTCCGGCCCCACGAGACCATGAGCCTGCAGGTGCTCGAATCCATGGTCCAGGCCGTCAGGGCCGTCCGCTACGGACCCGCCACCGGCAGGCCGTTCCAGTTCGCCATCTGCACCGGGGACAACACCGACAACGAGCAGTACAACGAGCTCAGATGGTTCATCGACGCGCTGGACGGGAGGAAGACGGTCACGCCGAACAGCGGCGACCCCACGAGGTACGAGGGCGTGCAGGCGGACGACTGGGACGACCCCGAGTACTGGCATCCGGACTCGAGCGTCTCCGACAAGTACAAGACCGAGTACGGCTTCCCGAACTACGACGGCCTGCTGACCCAGTCCATCAAGCCCTTCCGCGCTTCCGGGGTGGGCGTCCCCTGGTGGCAGACCTACGGCAACCACGACGGGCTCATGCAGGGGAACGCCCCCCGCACGGAGGCCTTCAACGCCGTGGCCGTGGGAGGGCTGAAGTTCGACGGGCCGCCTCCAGGGATCGATCCGTGCAACTTCTTCGAGTCCGTGTCCGGGTACCAGCCGACGCACCCGGTCACGGCCGACCCGAACCGGCGGGTCATCCGGCGGAACGAATACATCGCCGAGTTCTTCAAGACCACCGGCAGGCCCGTGGGGCACGGATTCGGCCCGGCGAACCAGGGCTCCGACGAGATCGCCTACTACGTCCGCGACGACTTCCCGCAGTTCCGGTTCATCGCGCTCGACACGGTCAACCCCGGCGGGTATTCGGACGGCAGCGTCGGACAGATCCAGTTCGACTGGCTGGAGCAGCGCCTGATCGAGGTGAGCGGCCAGTACTACGACGAGGTCGGCAACCTCGTCACCACGGGCAACCCGGACCGGCTGATCGTCCTGTTCTCCCACCACGGCCTGCGGAGCCTGAACAATCCCATCCAGACGCCCAACCCCGACGACCCCGCGTCGAACGACCTCCCCAGGCTCATGGCCTCCGACGTCGAGGCGAAGGTTCACCGCTTCCCCAACGTCATCGCCTGGGTCAACGGGCACACCCACGACAACGTGGTCGAACCCCGCCCGGACACGACCGGGCGGACCGCGGGGTTCTGGGACATCGGCACCGCGGCCCACTGCGACTGGATCTGCCAGTGCCGGATCGTCGAGGTGGCCCTTCGAACCGACGGGACGCTTTCGATCTTCTGCACGGTGGTGGACCACGCCGCGCCGGCCGATCCCTCCACGGCGAAGGGCGTGCTGAAGCTGGCGGCGATCCACCGGGAGCTGGCGGCGAACGACTTCCAGTACGGGTTCGACAGCAAGGGGCCCGGGACCACGCTCGACCGCAACGTCGAGCTCACGCTGCCCGCGCCGGCCTGGCTCCACGCCCACCGCGAGACCCCGAGCAGGCGCCTCGCCCGTGTCTAGAGAGGGGCGATCCTCCGAAACACCTTGACCCGGATGCGGGTCCGGGCGAGCATGGTCCGCTCTCGACGTTTCAGGGGGGTTCAGCGGTGGGGAGAGGGATCCGGCTGGTGGTGGCGCTCGGCGCCGCCCTGGCCCTCCTCGTGCCCACCCCCTCACACGGTGAGCCCCTGACGCGAGTTGGCATCGACTGGTCCACCTACGGATTCGATCTGGCCAGGACGGGGTTCAACCCGTTCGAGACCACCATCGGCGTGGACAACGCGGGAAGCCTCCACGAGCTGTGGTCCTACCACCTGGGCGGGCAGGCGGTGAACCAGGCCTCCTACGCCACCGGCGTCCTCGTCCACGGGCAGCCCAGGAACGTGGTCTACGTGGGGGCCACGGACGGCTACCTCTACGCGGTGAACGCCGACACCGGCGTGCTGATCTGGCGAAGGTGGCTGGGGCTCGTTCCGTCCGCCGGGTGCGGGACCTACGGCATCGGGGGCTCCTCGACCATCGACCGGGCCGCCAACCGGATCTACGTGCCCGCGGCCACCGGCAGGGTGTTCGCGCTCGACCTCTCGACCGGCGCCGTCGCCGCGGGCTGGCCCGTCGTGCTCACCAGGACCCCGCGGTACGAGTACATGTGGTCCGCGCTCACGCTCGTGGGGACCCAGTTGTATGCGGCCCTGGCCAGCTACTGCGACCAGCCGCCGTACTTCGGGCGCCTGGTGAGGATCGACGTGCGGGCCGCCAAGCCGGATGCGGTGTTCTACGTGACCGGAGACCCTGCGGTGTCCGGCGGAGCCATCTGGGGATGGGGAGGGGCGTCGGTCGACCCGTCCGGGGACGTGTTCGTGGCCACGGGCAATGCCCTGGACGCCAACGAGGCGTTCGGCTACTCCGAGCAGGTGGTCCGGCTCACGGCGAACCTGTCGGTGGTCGCGGCGAACTATCCCGGCCTGACCGGGTTCGACGTCGACTTCGGCGCCACGCCGGTCCTCTATCAGGCCCCCGGATGCCCCCCGCAGCTCGCCGTGGAGAACAAGGACGGCGAGCTGTTCGTGTACGACCGGGACACCATCGACGCGGGCCCGTTCCAGAGGATCCACACCGCGAACTACGGGGTGTCCGGGCTGATCGGCCTCCCGGCATACTCGCCCCCGGAGAACATGGTATTCGTGGCCAACCCGTCCGATTCGCCCGACGGGACCTACAAGGCGGGACTGCTCGCCTTCGCCGTCCAGCCCGACTGCACGCTGGCCCTGACCTGGCAGCGACAGTACGGGGAGGGAGTGGTGCAGAACACGCCCCCGACGCCGACGGTGGCCAACGGCGTGGTGTACTCGGCCGACGGTGGGTTCGTCGTGCCGAGCACGCTGCGGGCCTTCGACGCCCTGACCGGTGAGCTCCTGTGGTCGACGCAATTCGACGGAGGAAGCTGGTCCTCGCCCATCGTCGTCAACGGCAAGGTCTTCACCGCTCCCGGGGACGACACCCTCCACGCGTTCGGGCTGTAGGCGGCCGGGCCGGGAGGCGCCGCAGAGCCGGCGACCGTCAGGTTCCCAGGCGGACCCGGACCCAGGCCCGGCGGCGGCAGGCCGGGCATCGCAGGTACGAGTGGTAGGGCCTGAGCAGCGGAAGGTGGATCGAGATCGGGAACGCCGCCCGGGCCAGGGCCAGCGGCGAGACCGGCGTCCGGGCCAGGCAGGACGAGCATTCGACCACCAGGCCCCCCGCAGGCGAAGCGACCTCTGGGTCCTCGGGTTCGATCTCGGAGAACAGGGCCATCCTCCCCATGGGGTCGCGGTCCTCGATCGGCCTGGGGGCCGGCCGGGGCGGGGGGCGGCGAGGCGGCCGGCCGGTCCGAGGCCGTGGTTCGGTCACGCGATCAGCTCCTCCGCCAGCGAGCGGTAGGCCTGGGCGCCCGGGTGGGACGGGCTGAAGCCCAGGATGCTCACGCCCGACCCCGGGGCCTCGGCGAAGCGGATGCTCTTGGGGATGGGGGCCAGGACCGGGATGCCGAACTGCTCGCCCACCGACGCGAGGATCTCGCGAGCGTGGCGGGTCCGGCCGTCGAACATCGTTGGCAGGAGTCCGGCCACCCGCAGGCGCTTGTTGGTGAGCCGGCGGATGTCCTCGATCGTGGCCAGGAGCTGGCCCACGCCGCGATGGGAGAGGGTCTCGCACTGCAGTGGGACCAGCACGTGGTCGGCCGCGGTGAGCGCGTTGATGGTGATCACCCCGAGCGAGGGCGGGCAGTCCAGGACGGCGATCTCGTAGCGGTCCAGGACGTCCTCCAGGGCCTCCTTGAGGGCGTACTCCCGGGCGGTCCGCCCCAGGAGGTAGGCCTCCGCGCCGGCCAGGTCGATGTTCGACGGGACCAGCTCGAACCCCTCGGCGACCGACAGCACGGTGTCGGCGATGGGGGTTCGGCCCGCCAGCACGTCGTGGATGGTGGGCTCGACCTCGTCTGGTTCGAACCCCAGGCTGTAGGTGAGGGCGGCCTGCGGGTCGAGGTCGACCGCCAGGACCTTTCGTCCCCGGTCGGCCCAGGCCGCGCACAGGGCCGCCGCGGTGGTGGTCTTGGCCACCCCGCCCTTCTGGTTCGCCACCGCGATCACGCGCCCCATGTTCGCGGCGTTGTACCAGCGGCGGGCCTCGAGCGGCAAACCCCCAGGGTGGCCCGGGGGCGGGAGGCACGGGCGCTATGGTCCCGGGCCCCGCGAGCTGCTCGACGCCGAGGCGGTTCCGCCACGAGGGATGCTTCGGTTGCTTGGTGATCGAGGAAGCCCCTGATAGAGTCCCGCGTCCACGCCAGGGGGTTCGTCGAAAGCGCCCAGCACCGAGCCGACAAGGGGATCCACCGTGCCCAGGAAGACCTTGCTCATTGCCGTCCTTCCATTGCTCGCCGTGCTGGCCGGTCTCGCGCCTTCCGTCAACGCCGGCTCGCATCCGCCCTCCGTCGAACGGACCGCGGCCCTGTCGATCGCTGCCGCGATCGTCCGGGGACACGCGGAGGAGATGCGGGAGATCCGGGAGACGGGGCCGGCCGCGTCCGAGCCCGTGTCGAACCCGCCGGGCGCCCGGCTGGGGCGGTCGGGGAGGGGTTCGACGCCACA
>WNGK01001112.1_pt1 | contig 28693 bp, 22 predicted proteins | sample 5400601 | NCBI WGS metagenome assembly WNGK01 (sample SAMN13153376, study PRJNA577476) | soil metagenome | isolation source: 60 cm soil or saprolite under Garry oak tree replicate 1 | place: USA:California | collected 2016-06-15
CTTGCAACCGGTTTTCAGGAAAGCTTCGGCACGCGGCGGAATCGTGAAGGATCGTAGGCCGCCAAAGACTTGCGTTTCCCGAGCCCTCTCTCCACTGCGGCAAGCAGTAGACAATAGAAGACCGTTTCAGGGAACGTCAGATGCCAAAAATAATACTCAAAAAAGCCGAGCACAAGCCAGCTAACAAGAGCGCAATAAAGCGTTAAATACCAGACATTTGTGCTTGATCTGCAGACTAAAAGAAGTCCGTAGAAGAGGAAAGAGATTCCAGCGATTGCTAATAAAGTGGCAAAGGGACCCAAATACAGATAGAGGGTCCCGAACATCGTATACACATTCATGCCCTGGAAGCCATCTGAGCTGAGGTCAATGTTCATGCCGAGTTCGTGGGGACTCCCCACCGGCACAAGGGGATCTGAGGTGAAAAGAACACGGTACAGATTTATGAAAGGCGAAAAAATCTCGTACCACGGCCCCCCCACGGTGCCTGCTCCGAATCGCAAAGCTTCGCCAAATGATAGAACGCCCGCCCATAAGTAATTAATATAGTGCCTGGCAAGGCCGCTATAGGTCTGCGAATCTGCCAACACACTCGGATCGGCAAATGAAAGCCCGAGCACATAAACTGCATTAAAGAGGAGATAGGTTAGACCAAGGCCGGTAGCGGCCTTCTTCCAGGAGAGCTTCAGATCGCCACGTACGGCTCGGAAAACAGCGCCTCCTATCAAGGGTGCGAACAAAGTCCCCTTTACTTGTGAGGCAAAAAGGAAAACCAAGAGGCCACCGATTGTTGCAAGTTGCGCTCTTTGCCCTTTGCGATAGGTGCCGATAAGCAAGATCACTAAAGGAAATGCCAGAACCACGGCATGGGCGGATAAGCCGCGTGAATATTCAACCCTGAAATCATAGCCATTTATCCCAGCCCAGCCTCCAGAGAGTCTCACGGATTTGAACAGTCCGTAAGCCATCAATGGCATCACCGCCCAGGCCACTGCCATGACTAGCTTCTTGGAGGCAAATTTGTCAGAGTTCAAACCTCTCGAAGCTGCGATTGGACGAATGAGAGGGCTACTGCCAAGTAAGCCCAGTCCTAAGATCACCCCAGGGAACCAAAAAACCAGCAGCCCCGTACACCAAATCAACACGGAACGCGGATAGACAGAAACAAAATCGAGTGCGGGAGCAAAAAGCAGCGCCGAAACGACGACAACCATGTAGGGGTAAGCTAGTAAATTGAAGGGCGTGTACCACGTCCCGAAAACCTTCCTGTCCACTCGTGAGAGTATTAGGACCTCAACTATTAAGGAACCGAATATGAGATAGTCCATGGTAAACGAAGGACTCCAAACGTATTACAAACGAGGAGCCTTGCCTTGCGCTTGAAAGTCTGTCTCAGTGCCCCGCTTCTTGTCGGGCAAAGCGTATGGTGCGAACGATCGCCGGTTTGTCCTCGCCGTTGAGCGCAAAGAACCAAATACCAGCGTATGTAAGGCTCACAAAACATACGCCAAAGACCAATCGTAGCCATACATTTTGCGCGATGAAGTTCACGGCAGACAGACATCCAAGGAGCAGCACTTCAATCAACAGTATGCGTCCTCTCTCACCAAGCCACTTCAACCGAAGACCGCAGTGTTTGTGAGCCGCCCAGAACATCAAGAAAGCGTCCAAGCAAAGGCGCAAAGTACACGCCAGCGCCGCTCCGTCCAGGCCCCACCGGGGAATCAAGATTACGCATAGGGCAACATAGATAGGCAGTTCCAGCAAGTGAATCTTACCTGTGATATCAGGTCTGCCGACAGCTTGAACTGCTCCGTACGGTATACGTGCCAGAAAATTGACTAGGGCACCCACGGCTAGAATTTGCAGCACGAGCGTGCCCTGCGATGCAAAGGTGGCGCCCATCCATACAGTGAGGATGTCTCGTGCATCTACAAAAAGCAAAGCGAAGAGAGGGAGCAAAGCAAACAGTAGATATCGCGTCGAGACGCTGTACAGACGCGTGAGTTGTCCCTTTTCCGACACAATTGCGCTGTGATGGCTGAAGGCCGGAAAGAGAGTCGCCATTAGGCAAGAAGGCAGCGCTCCCAACCGGTTGAACACCTCCGTGGGGATCGTATAAATCGTAACTGCCGCGAGCGAGACCATTGCGGCAATCATCATTCGGTCCAAGTAAACCAAGATTGGGCTCATCACTTGCGATACGGACACCCACAACCCAAAATGCAGCAGGCGCCAGAGGGCTTCCCAGCAAAACGAAGCATGACTGTAGACCCCTGGAATCAGGCGCCTCAGCAAGATGACATAGATAGTCACCATCACTGCTCGTGCGATGACTGCTACCCAAACAACCGTGACCACTCCATATCCTCGCCACGCGAGGAGGGCTATCATTAGCCATTGGATGCTGATTACGGAACCGTTAACCAGATTGATCCAGTCGAATCTCTGGTAGGAACTCAGAGCAGCACGCAGCACCCCTTGAATCAGCAGAACGGGGAGAGCAAAGGCCGCAGCGACGAAGACTCGGAAAGCTTCATCGTACAATGACTCTGGAACCTTGAAGGCATACCGAATCAACAGCGGAGAAATAGCCACCGCCAAAGCCCCAGCAACTAGGCCCATGATACCGTTGGCGGCAAGCGCCGTACGAATCAAGCCCCCAAGCTCAGATCTCTCGCACTTCGCAAGATACTCAGAAATGAATTTCGTAGTTGCGCTGCTGACTCCGATATCCAAGAAGGCCAGATACCCAACCACCACCCACGCGATCGAAAACAGGCCGAATCCGGTCTCCCCTAGGTAGGAGACGAGCTTCGGAATGGCCACAATCAGCACAAAGAAAATCCATCCCTCAGTCACAAGATTAAGCGTCGCGTTTCGCGCTAAGAGTCTCGTCGACGCGAGCCCGACTCTCTCTCCTGTCGCTTGGTCTGGATTAATCGTTTTCATGCCGCTCACAAACACTCGTCTCGCTTGCGCCAGAGTCGTCTGGATACTTTGCTAACAGAGTTGTAAACATCACACTGTTCTCTGAGAACGCTTTGTCTCGAACAATGGGCCGAAACTCGACTGCTTCCAACAGCGATGAATAAGTGTCGAGCTGCATGCGCCGGTACCTCTTCCACCGGAGACCGAAGGCCTCACATACGCACCACATTTACAAAGCGGGGAATACCATTCTCGATTCGGAAGACTTCCCCTCCCCTTGCACAGACAAGCTGCTCAAGAGAAGGTGCGAGCTCCTCCATAATGAGTCGGACAGGCCCAACTGGGCCATCTCGTGGTCTCTAACACTTGTTCTGGCGACGTCGGAGACTCTAGCATTCTCGACATCTCAATGATCCTTTTCTCTTTTCATTTTCTTTTCATCAGCGACCGCGGCGACGGGCACCAGTTGGCAGAAGCATCGCTACTTAGCATGTTTAATAAGGAAAGAGATTACGAGCTTGTACTTGCGAAAGGCGGCGTGTTCTCACTCGAACGAGCAGGAACCGGAAGTTGACTGAGTGCCGCAAATACCACGAACCAGGCAGCGTTTGCGGGAATGTGCAGATTAAAATCCGAAAAGCTGTGCACCAGAACTCCGCAACACCCTATGGCTGCTCCCAGACGGATGCAGCCCCCGAGATCATCGAATTTCGATTTTAGTTTGCCAAATACCGTCACGAAAAATATCGCTAGGCCTAGCAGGGCCGGCACGAGGCCCGCCATTCCGGTTTCTGCCATCAGTTCGGCGAAGTCGTTGTGGGCATGGTCAACGACGCGTTCAGGCAAGACACTTTGGTAGCGGGGAGAAACAGTCTCATAGCTTCCTAAGCCTGTTCCGACCCAGCGGTAATCCCGAAACATGCGCAGCGCGTCGATCGTCATCTGCTTCCTGATTCCCAGAGTCAGGTCAGGGGACTTCACCAGAGTTTGGTACCGGGCGAGGACCTCTGGCGGAGCAATCCACAGAAATGCCGCCACTACCGCAAAGATTGCAATAGCAGACATGGCCCCCAAGCGGCGCTTACCAAACAGCCGCGACCGGCCGAAGACGACGCCGAAGATAGCAATCTCTATGAGCAGTGAAATCACTCCGCCCCGCGAGCCGGAGAGTTCAACCGAGGCGAATGCGACCAGTACGGCAAAGGCTCCGAGCCAGCGAACTGGACGACGTCCCGTTTGCGCCATCAGATACGCGCATGCAATCGGGAGCAGCATCTCCATGAGGCCAGCGTAGTGGTTATGGTTAACGTAGGGACCAAATACTGCTCCACCCCACTGCGGTTTAACTGACCAGTAGAGGAGATCAGGACTCGAAAAAAACTGGACGATAGCGAAAACGGATAAAACGAAAGCATAGACCGATACCGTCAGCCCAAACCCGTACCAAAACCTTCGCGAGGCGGTGGCGAATAGCTGCCCTGCAAGAAAGAGCAGAACTATATCCGTGATCAATTTTATAAGAGCTTCTCGAGTGCCAATCTTGTCTAGAGTAAGCCCACTTAGGAATTGCATCACCGCAAGTAGCAGGAACAACGCTCCGGGGACATACAGCGAAGACCGTCGGATCATTACCACCTTTTGTTGCGCGCATCCGATGGCCCAGCAGAAGAGCAATCCCACCGACATGACGGCAAGCGCTGACCAAGCCCAAACCTGGACCGCTCCGAACGCGAGTGGTGCCGCACACAGCAGAGCGACGAGCCCGAATCTGGCCGCAGAGAACCACATTGTTCTCTCTTGCCTTGCATCTTCTCTGCGAAAGGAGACCGATGTGGGGATCGACGAAACTGCGGAAACTGACATTGCGCCTGACATCATTGCACCTGACTCTCTGGCGCCGCCTGATATGCTGGCGCTGCTCTCAGGGAAACTGAAGCCAGCCAGAAACGCCCCTGAATCTCCATCGGAAAAGAGCGGCCGCGCGGCCGCCAAACCGAGACGCGAACTACCTCCGTTTTTGGTCCGGTAACAAAGCTGAGCGAGATCTCGTGCCACGCCGTGGTGCCCACTGAAGCCTGGCTCTCCCCAGACAAACAGACAGGACACTTCGGATCGACCACTCGCAGCCGTGGACCGCTATCCGAAGAAATGTCGGCGGAGCGTACATAAGCCCTTAGCTCATACTGCTGGTTAGGCTGAACCGGCACAATCTGATATACCGGCTCATAGTCAGCATTGTTGGGGACAGTAAAATCTACTCGCAAGCACCGCTTGCCTTGGTAGCAATCCTTGTCTGCGAAATCCAAAGCAAGATATTCCTGCATCTGATAGCGCCAATCAAATCCGGAATTCAGAGGCTCCTGTTCAAACCCGCCATTGAAGATGCGGTTGGCGGAATAGTCGCTCCCTGATCTTTGGATTACTCCAAGACTTTCCATGTCCTGCCAAACCTTGGACGCCTGCTCGATCTGATTGGTGGCAATCAGTCGATCCAGGTATGGTTGTACTGCCGAAAAAGGCATTTTCGTACGACTGTTCGCGATTCTGTTCCAGAATTCGTACGCGGCTGTAGAACGGCCGTTCAAGTTTAAGAAATTTACGTAGGCCAATTTCAGATTGGCATTTCCCTCACCCTCCAAAAGCGCTCCCCAAATGAGATCCGGATCGTTAAAGGCTCGAAGGCAAACGCTAAAGGTGAGTGTGGGATCGTCTGGATTCAAATCCAAAAAGCGGCGGAAATGCGAGAGCGATTCCTCTTGGCGGCCGGCGAGCAGATAGTAGTTCGCGATCTCCCACTGATAAAGTGGGATTGAGGGAGCCAGCCGAACAGAATTTTCATAAGCCTTGTCCGCACAAGAATCATCTCCAACGGTGAAACACGCGTGCCCAAGGCTGGACCAGTAATCGGCCCGATGGGGCTGTAAGATGGTGGCCTCTTTGAGGTGACGGACGGCCTCTGCTAGATTCATGTGTTCCCAGTCGTATTCATAGAGCAATCCCATTCGATATTGATACAAAGAATTGGGGGGATCGAGCTGTGCGGCTTTCTTAACGTCGGCCAGGTTTGTAGTCTCTCCCCAATGATGGGCAACCACGATCCGTGAGACCTGCGCGATCAGCAAGAGTCCGGGAAGGGTGATCGCGATAAGGAATATTTTCGCGCGCCAGCGCGGATCGAGGCTATAGATAAAAACGCGGGAGGAGGACATTGAAGCCAGTCGCTACGACTTCGCGTGCTTAGCTCCGTCGTGACCGTTGTAATTGCCGGAGTAATAGGCCCCGTAGTACTCGTCAAATCGCAGATCAACTTTGTTGAGCACTACTCCTAAAGTCTTCGCACCCGCCCAATGCAGCACCCGGCATGCGCGTACGACAGCTTTGCGTGGGGTGAGCCCGGCCTGTACGACGAGAATAACGCCATCTGCCAGGGCCGATAGAATGGTCGCATCGGTCACCAGGAGCAAAGGCGGGGAATCGATCACAATGTGACGAAAACGTGTTTGCAGTTCGCGCAGGATTTCGGCCATCCGCCCTGAGGACAATAGTTCGGCAGGATTGGGCGGCAGAGGACCCGTCGTAAGCGCCCACAGATTCGGTAGCGCGCTGAACCTTTGCAGGCTGGCATCCAGGGTGTCTCTACCGGTGAGCACTGTGCTCAAGCCTATTTCGCTGTCCAAACTGAGGACACGAGCAACCCCAGGGTTTCGCATGTCGCAATCAATTATAAGAACCTCCCCTTGCTGTTGGGCCAAGGCCAGAGCGAGATTCACTGCAGTTGTAGTCTTTCCTTCCCCAGCTTTCGAACTGGTTACCAATACTGTCTGAGGAGGACGCATCGCCATAGAAAGCAGCGTCGAGGTGCGCAACGAGCGAAACGATTCTGCCACCGCGGACGTGGCGTGATTCAATACTTCTAATCCCAAATTGCCATTCATCGCGGCCAACAGCCTGCCCTTCCCGTTCCCCAATTGCCGCAATTGCCGCCCCAATGGTCGCTTGACCGGAATCATCGCCAGTGCCGGCACTGAGAGCAGTACTTCCACCTCTTCCAGATTCTTGAGGGAGTGGTCGAGGCTCTCCTGCACGAATGCCAGAGAGACTCCTAGGATGAGTCCCGCTAATAAAGCTAGCGCTATGTTAAGCAATTTTTTGGGACGCACTGGATAGCTGGGAACAAGAGCGGTATCCACTAAGTGGATATTAGTGGACTTCAGACCGGCGGATACAGTTGCGTCCTTCAAGTGGTCGAGCAAGCGCTCGTACAATTTCTGATTAGTTTCGAAGTCTCCTTTCAGAATATTTTGCTGGACCAGCAGCTTGTTGAATTCGCCCAACTCTCCCTTTTGCCGGCTCACCGCCTGGGTAAGGAGCGACTCACGCGCCACGGCCGAAGCGTAATCCCTGCGGAGACGGTCAACCACCCGGTTCCGCTCCACGTCAATGATCGACTGATATGCATCCACCTGCTTCTGCAGGCGCATGACTTTGGGAAAAGCAGGCCCATATTGACTGAGCGCTTCGACGTACTCTTTTTTGAGTCCGGCCTGTTGTTCTTCTAACTTCTGCAACAGTTCATTCTGTGCTAGCGATGCCACCTTCTCAGGATTGCTTTGGACCTGGGTGAAAAGCGCTTCCTTCTGAATGCGATCGCTTTGAGCTGTGGTTAGTTGCGTGCTTAGTTCCCCTAACCTCTGCTCCACTACGCTCTGCTTGTCACTGACATCCACGATGGCGTGTTTTCTTTGGTAGTCGACCAATTCCTGTTGCGACTTTTCGACATTGGCTTTTAGCTCATCCAGTTGCTGCTCCATCCGGCCGGAGGCCTGGCGAGTTGCATCGTATTTTTCTCGGAAGTTGTAATCGAGATAGTTGTCTACAAGTGCGTTCGCTACGCTGGCCGCCAGCGCCGGGTCTCTGCTTTCAAACGAGACTTGGACGATGCGGCTTCCCGGCACCAATTCGACACTCAAGTCGCTCTGGAATTCTCGAATGAGCTGCATCTTGTGATGCTCGGGATAATTTGGATCGCTCTTGTCCCTCTGCTCGGCTGGAGAAAACGAAGGATTTTCTCCCAGCCTAAGCTGCTCCACGGTGCGCCATGCTAGGTTGTCGGTCTTGAGAACTTGCAACTGCGTGCGCAAAAAATCCTGGTCCATGGGAAATTGCTGATACGAATCGTTCAGCGTCTGGACCTGCGGAGTTTCTGAATCCACTTCGACTGCGGCAGTCGCCCTGTAAACGGGTTTCTTTTTGAAAGAGGCGATCGCGACCAGCGTAACCAGAACTGCCACTACAGTCACTATGGTCCAGCGACGCCGCAGGAGGACGTTCCAGTAGGAACTGAGCGAACGTTGTGATTCAAGGACCGGGTCTTCCAAAGCCGGATGAGCCTCAAACCGCAACTCGTCGGGAAGGAGGCCGCGTCGCTCGTTACGAATGATTTTCTGCTCTTCGATTTCGCGTCGTTCTTGCATAGGAATGAACCAAGCTCACTAGTTCTCGGGGCGGGTGCTCTCTACTAGGGGTGGCGATAAATTGCTACACCAGTTGCCACCTGAATAGCAGCCTCCACTCCGCGAAGTGCCGCTTTTTTCCCTGGGTTGTCCGGAACAAACAGAATGTCCTCGACTTCAAGTGGGACGTCTGCAGCTTTGCCCGCCAAAACCTCTTTCAACTTTACCGGAATCTCTTCCCTGCCGTTGGGATACTGCGGGCCGCGACGCACAATTATTGCTTTGTTCGCCATTGCAGTCGATTTCATATCCTCTGCTAAGGCCACAGCTTGGAGAACAGTTAAGCGCTTCCGGCTGGCATTGAGCGCGAATCCTCCCGGCTTATTCACCGCACCGACCACGTAAACGATACCTGCCGGAGCTACCGTTACGCGATCTCCCGGATAGATAGCAATGTTGAGACTTGTATCGCCTGTGTGGAGAAGCGCCTCGAGATCGACTGTAGAAACCTCGGCGACCGGGTGGCCCTGTGTCTCGAGCATCCGCTTGGCGATTTCGCCGCGACTGATGTTCGCAACGCTGCTCGCATCCTCTGCTAAACCTTCCGCTTGAGAGATAACATCCAACAGAGTGGTTCGACCGAACACAAAGTAGATTTGTGGTTTCTTGACGGCCCCTGAAATCGTTACTGAATGCGTGCGCGATTCCTTAACGTTCACGGTGACCCGGGGATCGGTCACCAAACCTGGAGTTTTTAATTCCTGGGTGGTGAGGTCCGCAAACTGATCCAGAGTTAGTCCTGCCACATTAAGTGGATGAGAGAGCAAAGGCAAGGTGACCTGCCCTGTAGGACTCACACGGTACGTCCGAGAAAGTTCGGGAACATCCACGATGTAAAGATCCAATAAATCGTCCGGGTTGATCAAGTACTCCTGCTGACCTGAATTCGAGGCGTCGCGGTGCTGATCGATGTTGGACGTACCGATAGGAGGTGGGGTCGTCTGCGCGACACTTAAGGCAGCCAAAACGGACACAGTCGCGAAAGCTGCGGCTCGAAGGACTGAAGTGAGCCCGGGGAAAAAGGTTGAGAACGCGAAGCGTGTTTTTGCGATGCTAAACATGATCCATTCCTCTGGAACGGTGGTTCTTCTCCGCGTAGTCTACGCCCTACCTGATGCAGATCGCGCCGGGGGATGCGGCTCTATTTCGGTTTCTGGCCTGAGGGCATTCAGCCAAAACTTGCTATATGCCGAGACGGCCTCATTGTGGTTAGCATAGGGAGCCCCGGCCCCAGTGAACAAGCCATACAATCCTTGATGGGCCAAAATCGTGCTGGACAACGCGATCGTGGTGAAAGAGGGATCCAAGCGGCACAATGTGCCACTCTTAATACAGCCTTCAAGGTAATCACTGATTGCCTGAAAGAAGGGGGCAACTTGCTGGCGATAGAGGCGTTCGGCGCCAGGACGCAATTCAAAGAGACCGATGTCCAAGAGGCGAATGAGTTCGGATTCGTAAGTCGAGATCTGCAGCAGAAGGTCGATGATCAGCGGCAAAACCAGTTCAGGTCTGGCCTGCTGGGACAACCTACTTTGCAGGACTTTTGGAATACGCAAGCGCTGCAGGCGCGACTGTAATGCCGCCCAGAAAAGGTCTTGCTTGGTCGGAAAGTGTCGGAACAACGAGGCTTCATTTACGTCGGCCAGGCGGGCAATTTCCCGCGTGCTAGTGGCGCTGAAGCCCTGGCGCGCAAACAGGTGCACGGCTGCCTCAACAATGCGGGCATGAGTCCCCGTTCCCTTTTGATTCATGTGGATCGATTCTTGGCTGAACTTAAAGTGAACTTAAGCTGCCCTGACAGAAGGAAGGACGATAGGATGGAGAGTAGGCTTGGCCGGTTCTAAGTCGTCAATGTCCAGTTCTACTGCAATGCTTTGCATGATCATGCTGATTGTGAGCACGACTCGGAAGCTATTCTTTTTGCGGATCAGTACGCCCTCCATACCAGCCAACGGACCGGCGTTAATCCGCACTCTTTCGCCCACAACCAGGTAGGGGTGGGGATTGATCTTAGATAAAACCATTCCACGGCGAAGCGCTTCGATCTCGCCATCGGGCAACGGGGCAGGTTCGCGTCCGCAGCCGGCGATCCATAAAACGCCGGGTACTTCAAGCACCCGAACTCGCTGGCTGCGACAAATTCGCACGAAGATGTAATTAGGAAACAATGGCAACTCAAGGGTAACTCGGGAGCCATCTTTCCATCTTCTCAGGGTACGGTATAGCGGCAGAAAGTATTCAATCTGCCGCGCACCGAAGTGCTCCCCAAGGCGCTTTTCGTGTCGCGGAGCGGTATAAACCGCAAACCACCGAGACACTCGATCCTCCAGCCTCTCAAGATTATCAACGCGGCAATGAGCATCCACCCGTGGCGAGGCAACCTCGCGATTGACTTCCAAAACGTTCCCCCTCGAGCAATAAAAAGTTCGTAAAGCAAAAAACAAAAATTGGAAGATTTTCGGTGGCCAGAGGTTGTTTAGAATCAGATGAAACGCGGGCGCCAATCAGGAATCGGCATCTGAAAAAGCAAGTGCTCGCTTTGGTCGAAATTGGATTGCAGACAAGGCTTCGCCTTCCTCACTTGGCTGGCGTCTTGTTCACAAATCGCATCACCGCTTCGTTGTTGCTACTGAATCTAAGCTCACGCGTGTGGACGTGTCAACCCTTTGGAACTTGGAATCGTAAAAATAAAATTACTTTAAAACCATGATCCCGGCCGCTTTGAAAGGCGATAGCAAGTGCTCCAGCACGGAGTGGTGTGCAAGCGCTTGCTCTCAGTCGAATCCAAACTAGCTCGGGAGATTGTGCTACAGGATTTCCATGTACGAATTCTGTCCGGCAGCGAACACACTTCCTAAGAGAACACATTCGCTAGATGTAAAAACTGGCAGCCCGAGTTGCATCATAAATTTTACCTTTCGGCATTGTTTCGGCATTATGGCATTGTTTCGGCATTATTAAAGTACTGGCGAGTACTTTGGAACTTTTTATTTTCTTTTTCTACACCCTTCATTTGAAAATTAGAGTCGCTCAGACTTGACTTGCTAATTGCAGACGGGCTACGATTTTAAGTGGAATTGATTTTGAGGTGTGTGATGAACGGATTAGCTCTGCGTGGCGCCTTATGCTATATGCTGGTTTTCGTGTTGCCGCCGGCCTTGTTGGGCGCGGACTCGGGCGCAATGGTGTATGTCAGCGGCTCGACAGCGGTAAACGGAACAGCAGTACCTCGTTCTTCAGTCGTTTTTCCTGGCGATGTCATTCAGACTCGTAGCTCCTCGCAGGCAAACGTTACGCTCGCGGGCGCTTCCGTTACTATACTCGAGGATTCTTTGGTCAAGATTGAAAGCCACGGGCTTTCGATCCAAGACGGCTCTGTAAACGTGGGAACGTCGAAGCCAGACATGACTATCAGCGCTGGCATAATTACTGTGACTCCCGCCTCGGGTGGGTGGACGGAATTTGAGGTGCGTCACCTTAACGGCGCAGTTCAGATTATCGCGCGCAAAGGTGACGTCAGTGTGAGCGAAGGAAAAGAGACTATGGCCCTGCCTCAGGGGCAATCCACCACGCGCGATGATTCGGGCGTCCCCCAAGGCTCTGAGAATGAGAAGAAAAGAAACAAAAAGGGCGTGCCTGCCGCTGCCACCAGCACCCCGGTTATTGATTCTCCCATCTTGATTGGTGCGGGAGCCGCTGCTATCGGAGGAGGTCTGATTTATGCATTGACACAGAGCGGCGCACCTGTCAGCCCCTCGGTTCCCTAAGTACTCGTAGCTTATCTTTGCTCAAAAACGCCACACCACGCCTGCTCCTGCGAACAGATTGTAATATCGGCTCTTTCCGGTGTTCACATTCAGTTGCGGCTCTCCGGAATTAAATTCACGCGCTTCTCCGCGTAAATACAGGGAATGAATGATCTTCACGTCCAGACCTACACCGAATTGGATAACGCCGGTGGTGGTTCCGGATTTATTCGGATTGGGCTGGCCCGATTCCAGGCGGGAATTTACAGCAAAGTGCCCAACCCCGCCTCCCACACTGAGCCAGGGCGAGAAGGGTCCGCTTGGGAACAGACTAACTCGCGCCGAGGGCGTAACGAAATATGACGTGAAATCGCGCGGGGTGTCTAAACCACCAAAATGCAATTTCTCCTTGAAATCGATGACCGTAGGAATTTCAAGCGTTATTCCAAGAATACCCGCATTCAGCAAACTCCGACCGTAATTTGCTTCGAACGTCAGCCCATGTCCAAAGTGTATGTTGCTGTCCGGGAGGCCCGTTCCAGCGACCCCCTGATCGCTAATAAAGATGCGTCCGACGGTTCCGCCCACCTCGTTCTTCTGTGCTGCAGCTCCCGCCACTATTATCGCCACTACCGCCAAGACTGCAAACGGAAACAAATTCTTTTTCATTTCTCCTCCACTGAGGACTTAATTTAGGTAGGGTAGCACGACCGCGGCCATAGCGCCTTCTCTCCATAAGCGGTTGTTCGCAGTCGACAGGTCTGCGGTTTTCATCTTCTGGCCGTCCCTCTACTGGCAATATCCTTCAGCGTAGAAGAACGTCTTCCGAGACTCCCAAGCGCAGGCTTGCGCCTATCGTTTTTTCACCTCGGCGCAAGAGAGCTTTACTTAGGAGACGTGTTTGCGCCGGGGGTGGAAGTGGATCCCCACTGATCGAGATTATTCTTCAGCACGCTGATTTCAACTCGGCCGCCCCGGGGGCGCTTCGCCGCGATTCCCTCTCCGCCATTCACCAAAGCGTTGCCCATGCCGACCACGTAGATGCGATAAGCCGGGATCTCCTGGTGAAGAACCAAGTAACGTACGACCGAATCCGCAATCCTACGCGAGGCCGCAATGGCGATTTGGCCGCGGCCCGAGGAAAAGCCCTGCACCTCGATGACGTAGCCGTGCTGATCCTTCAGTACGGACGCCACCTCGTCGAGTGACTGCTTAGCGTCCTTGCTCAAAACGCTCTGTCCGGGACGGAAGCGAATCTCGGTTCGGTTCGCGGTATTGTATTCGTCAACGTTGCTGAGGAGCGGCTCAACCGTGCCCAGGCGGGTGCTGGTTTTGCTTGCGATCTCCTGGGCACCCTGAGCCTTGTTTCCTGCTTCGGTTGCGTGCTGGTCGGCTTCATTGGCCTTATCGGAGGCCAGCTGAATGCCGTGCTGGGAATTGGCGTCCACATCCCTGATCATCTTCGCCTGAGATGCGGTCAGCTCGTTGAGTTCGTTGACCCGGTCCCGGATGGGCTGAAGAGTTCGTTGTACGTACGCTTTGCTTGCAAATGGGTGTAACACGAGCGAAGCCAAACCCGGTTCATCGCCGTCCCAAAAGTCCCCCCCGGTGCGCAACGGTTCTTTGCCACTGGCGGTTGCGCTGCCGGCAGAAGGAGGTTTTTGATCGGGAGACGCTGTCGGCGACGCGCTTGAACTTGTTTGTTGTGCGAAGGCGGGAACGAGCGTAGAAATAAACAACGCGAGAATTATGCGATTTTTCATTTTGATTTCCTCCGGGCTCGGTTTTCTCCGGGGCCGAGCCCAAGCCTGCCTGATCGGCAGGGCTGACACGGGCACGGACTGATCCTTAACAGTCGCCCTTCTCCGCTGGCTTTGAGAATCGTCGGTGCGAATGGCATCAATGGGTTGCTGGGCGTTGCGACACGAAGGCCGAGAAGCCGTCTAGCAGAAGCTGTTCCTCCACTTACAGATAGCTTCCTCGGACGTGTAACTGGGGGGCGGGCACCACTCCAAAAAAGAGAGGTCTTCCAAACCATCGTTTTTGCGGTTGCCGACATCTACTTAACTACACCTGCTGCGCTTTTGAGAACAAATGCAGCATTGTGGTTGCACACGAATTATATGCCTGAGCCTACTCACACGAACGTTGTCGCCCTTCTTCCCGAAACCAGGCCGCCCTGGAAGGAATTTCTTGTCGGCATGACGAGCCAGAGCCTTATCTGGCTGGCTGGTATAGCGGTTTTGGCTTTGCTACCGCGGCCAGTAAGTCCGGCTCCCGAGTACCGTGTTGTTCAGCTGCTGGAGACACCTTACCCGGTCACTCGCATCCCTGAGCCCGAACACTCGGTCCAACTGGTGACGCAGGTTGAACCAAAGACACCCGCTCCTGATCCGATAAAGGTTCCGGTTGTCCCGAAAGTCCAACATGTTGTAGAGCACGCACCTACCGCTCCCGACATTAAACTCACTCAGCAAGTGGTTGCCCTTCCTCCGTCCAAGCCACTGATTCCTAAACAAGCGATAGTGGTAAAGACGAACGTCTTCTCAACGGGGAGCTCAAAACCAGCCACCATCACTCAGCCACCCACCAAAGTTCAGACGGGTGGCTTCGGCGATCCCAACGGCATACCGGCATCCAACCATGATAATGGCAGACCTGTGACCATCGCCGAGCGGGGAGCGTTCGATCTACCTAGCGGCCCAGGTCAGGGCAATGGAACGGCGGGGTCGCAAGGTAAAAGCGGCGTAGTTTCAAGTGCAGGATTTGGCGCTGGCACTGCGGTCGTAGACCGGACTGGGCGGCCCGCCACGGCCCCGGTCCGCGAAGGGGGATTTGCCGGCTATGAGTCAGCGGCAAACAAGCCAGGGCTCCAGCGCCCAGCGGGCGAGCCTGATAGAGTAGTGCCAGCGGAGGTCCTTTCCAAACCGATCCCAGCGTATACCGATGAAGCAAGGAAATTGCATATTGAGGGCGAGGTCTTGGTGGAAGTGGTCTTCGAAGCTTCGGGTGCGATTCGAGTCGTACGAGTCGTACGTGGTCTCGGTCATGGCTTAGATGACCGGGCAGTGCAGGCCGCTCAGCAAATCCGGTTCAAGCCTGCAATGCGAAACGGACAGCCCGCAGATTCTAGAGGGGTACTGCATATTCTTTTTCAGATAGCTTGAGCCGTCATTCACGCAAAGGGGTCTTAATGATTCAATCAAGGGTTATCGTGTTTTCGTTTTTTGTGCTTGCCTTTTTTGCGCCTTGGGCGATGGGCCAGGACCCAGCCGGCACTGGACCACCGATTGGGACGGACGATCAAAACCGACCTCAACCCACTGCTGCGACATCCGCCCCCGGTTCGTTCGACCAAGTTATCGAACGGGTGGTGCAGCGCGAACGTTTCTTTGTCGCACAAATGCGCCATCTCCATCCGCTCGTTGAAACGTACATTCAGAATCTCAAGGGCAAGGACGAGAAGGCGGTTCCCGTGAGCGATGAATATTTTCTCGGGCGGCTCAACATGTCAAATGGACCTGAAGACATTTCCTTTAAGGAGCAATCTAAGGACCGGTCGGTGCGGAGACTTTTCCTCCCTAAACTGACCAACATCTTCCAGATGAAATTCTTGCCTCTCGGCTTTGCTCAAATGGTACTGCTCGACGAGAATTTTCAACGCGAAAATTACGACTTTGCATTCCTTAGGCGGGAATTTCTCGGTGAGATACGCTGCCTAGTCATCGATGTTCAACCGAAACAGAAAAGCGCGGTGGGCCGTTTCGTGGGAAGAATCTGGGTGGAAGATCAAAACTACAACATCGTACGTTTCAACGGAACGTACAACTCGCACCGCCGCAATGAACACTTTCTTCACTTCGACACCTGGCGCCTGAATTTGCGCCCCGGCGTATGGCTACCTGCGTACATATATAGCGAAGAGTCACATGCGACAGACCCGGATGGCCGCAAGCTCCATTTCAAGGCGCAGACCCGATTCTGGGGATACGCGCTTGGTCGCGCCGGTGCAAACCAAGAATTCACTGAGATCGTGGTGGATTCGGCACAAGGGATCAAGGATCAGAGCGCGGAAAGACAGGATGCCTCGCCCTTTGAGAGTGAAGGTCAATGGGAGCATGAAGCCGAGGATAATGTCATCGATCGTTTGCAGAATATGGGACTGATCGCTCCCCCCGGGGAGGTTGACAAGGTCTTGCAAACGGTAGTCAACAATTTGATGGTGACGAACAGCCTGAATATTCAACCCGAGGTGCGGGTTCGGGTATTGCTCACCGCTCCACTGGAGTCGTTCACTGTGGGACACACAATCGTGGTGAGCCGGGGTCTGCTGGACGTACTCCCCGACGAAGCTTCGCTGGCAATGGTTCTGGCGCACGAACTTGGCCACGTCGCACTCGGACATCGTGTGGAAACGGACTTCGCCTTCGGGGATCGCATGTTATTCCCTGATGAGAACACGTTTGTGCGTTTTAATTTTAGGAGGACTGCTGCCGACGAAGAGGCCTCCGATGCCAAGGCGATAGAGTTCCTCTCAAAATCACCCTACAAAGAGAAGCTTGGCAACGCTGGGCTTTTCCTTGAAGAACTCCAGCTACAGGTCGCGGTTCTTAAGAATTTGATTCGCCCGCATCTGGGAAACGGCCTCACAAACGACAAGGCGGTGCGAATGTCTGCACTCATTAAATCGGCTCCGAAACTGGAGCCGGAAAAGCTGGATCAGATCGCAGCTCTGCCACTCGGAGGCAGGGTAAAAATGGATCCCTGGTCTGACAAAATCGAGCTGGCAAAGGCGGCCCCCATCGTGCTTACATCAGCAAGTCAAAAAATGCCTTTCGAGGTGACCCCATTGTTCCCCTTCTTAAAACGGTTTTCTACCGCGGACTCTACTACGGGAACTAGCGCGGTCAACACTCCGGGCGGCGTGCAGTAGTTCAGTAGCACCTGTTGGCCGAAAGCATGCCAACCCGGCGGTGGTCTCAGGGAAATAATGCGCGCAAAAATTGAGTAGCTACAAACGATTGGTCAGAGAAAGCGCCTACGGGTGTCCGCGCGACAGGGGTCCGGGACGATAGCCGTTCCGAGTCCGTATGTGGTACTTCTTGAGTTGCTCCTCGGCCAGCCTCACGGTGATCGCGCGCCATCCGCCATTGGGATTAGGCTTGGGGTAATAGCTGAGTGAATACAAATGCCCCAGATCATCGCGGATGGATGCGAATGCGAGCCTTTCGTCTCTCCAAGTCTTAGCAAAGTAGGCTTTGCCGCCCGTCGCAGCGGTCATTCGTTCGAAAACCGCGGTGGAGACCGGTTCCAGTTGGGCTTGCCGGGTGCTGATCATGTAGATGGCAGTGCCGGTAGATTGGGCGAGCTCGGCCACGTCTTCGGGAGGGACCATGCTCGAGTTGTCAGGTCCGTTGGAAAAAACCACTACAACTTTTCTTCCGGTGTACTGCGCCGCATCCTTGACCGTCAGCAACAGGCAGTTGTAAAGAGCCGCATCATCTCCGGCCACAGTGGAACGCACACCATGCAGTATCTGCGATCGGTCAGCAGTCAACCGGGCAGCGCGGGAAAGGTCCCGGCTGTAGGAGTAGAAGGCCACCTTGTCCGCGGTTTCCAGCGAGCGAATGAAGTCGGCAATGGCGTCCTGCGCGAACACAAAACCTCGATACATATAATTGCTGGTGTCGAATAAGACGAAAACGTTCGACCCGGCAAGCAGCGAACTGAGCGGCTGCAGGTCGCGAGTAGGGCCGGATTGACGCGATTCCAGGGGGACACCGGCGGGGTCACCAGATTTGCTGTCCATGGAGGGCGAATCCACCAACTGCCGTGTCGGTTCGTTGCCCTCGCCAAACGTGGCAATTTTCTGCTGAATTCCGTCCTCGGTAATGACGAAGTCTTCGGGGCGAAGGCCAGTAATGTAGTTCCCCTTGTTATCCGTCACGGCCACATTTAACTGGACCATGTCCACATTGACGTGAATGTCAGGCTCATTCTCCTGGGCTACCGCGATAGCAGGCCCCAAGGTAAGACCGAAGAGACAACCAAGAATTGACAACCGCCTTTTCTTCATAACAGTTCCTGTCCCGCTGCGTCGCGCTCTTTGCCGGAATCGAGTTTCAAAACTTCTGATTCTTGATGTACGCGACTAACGTCGCACTTCAGTACTGCCAGGCGATAGATCCGCCAGCCTTCCATGTCGAAACTCGTCGCCTGTTTCCTGCATGGCGCGAAGCAAGGCCGGCCAGTCTTCAAAATCCGTGGCAAAAATCTTTTCCACCATGCGGCGGGTAAGATCGGGCACCAAGCGATTCAGCGCTGCTGGAGGATATCCCCTTTCGTCTGCCAGACGCGCCCAATACAGATTGCTGGAATCCCACGACTCAGCCAGCAAACGACTGGAATAACCGGCGAATGCCGGGACGGGCTTCATATTCAACATTTCCCGGGTGTAACTCTGCGCCAAAATTGGATGCGGCACACCGAAATCCCGCGACAAGCGCTCCCAACTGAGTTCGCCCGGATACTGGACCGATAGGCGATTCAACTCCTGCCCGGCTGGACCCCACAAATCGGTTTCCGGAAACCGCCTGCGAAACTCAGCGGTGAGATAGAAAGTATCAGCAGGGGTCACCTGTGCAATCATTTCCGGAATCCGCCCCGCCGCCAGAGTCTGCTCCAGCCATGCCGCCCTTCGGGGAAGCATACGATCGGAAAGAATATCCATCACGTTATTGCGCAGTTCCACATTATCGGCCGCGGCAGTCAGCAGTTCTTCTCCGGTCCGCTGATAAAGAGCGACAGCGTGGAGCTCGTTCTGGCTGACTCCCCACCAACGCGGGAGCACGGCATTGGCTATTAGGCCTGGAGCCAATTCTCTCCAGATCAGGGCTTGAACGTTCTCCGGCGAAATAAAATCCTGCTCCGCGGCCGCCAGCACGTAAGGCAAATCCGCCAGTGATCCCACCAGATGGGCGCCCCCTCCGGCGGGCGAACCCTCACCGAACAATTCCGGAGCCAGCCAAAGCCGGTCCACTCCAGAAACCGTGTCTCCGGAAAAATCGTGAGAACGAACAAAAAGCGGATTATGGTGGAGGATCTGGGCCCCCGGAGGCTCGTAGTAGGCGTAATTCAGGCCCACCAGGGTGTCTCTCAAGAAAGGTGTGAGCTGGCCTCGAGCCTCTTCTAGTTGTCCGCTCGATTGGTGTGACTTGAGGAGCTTGGACAAGTCGGTTTGCATCTGCAAATCGGTGTGACGGTTGTTGTATATTCCAGCCGCCCATTCCGATCGTTCGCCTCCGGTGAAGATTGGACGCGGCATCTCAAATTCTCGTAATTCGCCGGCCAGGGGAAGCAAAGAACTACCCGCCGCGGTTCCTCGGGCGACTTCATTTAATCCGTCGCCCAGCGCCAGGATAGTGTCGAGCGACACCAAGCGCTGCCCGTCCAGGACGGAGCGAATGGCCTTGGCAATCTCCTGGTGGATTTGCCGTGCCTGCGGATTTGTCTGATGCGGGCCGGCGAGCAGGTTAATAATTTCGTCCTCGGAATAGGACGGTTTGCCACTTGCCGCTCCCATGGCGGCCCCCAGCGAAGCACGTCCGGCATCGAAAAGCTGAGCCGAGTTTGTAATACTTGAGAATGGAGCAAGCACCCGCTGCCAGGATTGGTTGAGGTTGGCGCTGGGGATCTGTCGCTGGCGAGCCAGTATCTGCCAAAGCCCGACGTTGGCTTGGAGGATTCCCATCGCGTTGCCGCGCAGGGTGTGATTGGAAATCTTGCCCACGGCGTCGGCAACATTGACAAACCGGGCAATCGACGCGTCGTCCAATCGAGGAAATTCAGAAAAAATTAAATATTGATCTTTGAATTCGCCGAACCTGTTTGCCAGTAGCCGCAGCGTTTCCGGGCTTAGCTGGTGATCCGGAGAACGTCCGCTGTCCAATTCACTGAGCAGAAGATAGATTTGGAGCGGCCCCGCATCCGTGTCTATACGGGAAAAAGCGAACATTGCTTCCGCCAATTGGCTGGGACGAGTCCAGCCTCCAGCACGCTTGGCCCAATCGCGGACAACTTTGGAATCGCTCTTCTGCTGAAGGATATCCCGCCACACCGCCAGATTTCCTGGAACCATGGGTTCTCCGTTAGCGTCCCACTGCAGGCGCGAGAGCAGGAGCAGGAGACCGGGAGCCGGCCGAAACGTGGGCCGGGCGGCCCCAGCCGCAGGGTCGGGAGCGCGAAAAGCGTGGTAGAACCCGGACAGGCGGCGCGCGTCCACGAAGTGTGCCTGCTGACTCTGACTGACGCGGGACAAAGTATCAAAATAGGCTGCCAGCCAACCATTGTCCCGGGCGAGTAAGCGGGAGACAAATTCCGCCGGAGAATCCGGGCTTGCGCCTACCAGGTCCTTCCATCCAGGCTCGGCGCTTGCCCCCCCGGGCAATAGTACGCGGCCGGATCGAATGCAAATGTGGCTTCCGTAAAAATCCAGGACGGGTGCAAGGGGAAGGAGTTTCTCGATCCCGAGGGATCGCCGCAAAGCAGTGCTGGTTTCGGAATCAGTCCGCGAGAGCGCCCAATACAGACGGGCAAGGACGGGATCGTAGACGATCGCCTCGACTAGGTTGTTAACCCCCTTCCTTCGTGGCTTACCCGCCTTGATCCAATCGCTTTCCGTAAACAGCGCCGGAACTCGGGAGGCGGGAAACGGGTAACTGAAGGGGGCGCCGTGCTGCAGCGATTCCTCCAATTCGAGCAGAGGAAACCCCGAATCGGTAGTGAGGAAAGCCCTTTCGGGATCGGATGTCAGCAGCGAATTGTCGCTTTGTCCGCAATTCTGCCGCAGACGATAACCCAGGATTCGCAGCAGGGGCTGGGCTTCGTCGCAACTGGAAACTCGGATCACTCCGGCTGGACCTGCCAAAGCTGTCAATTCCTGCGCTTGATGCACGTACCTGGCCAGCAGAATCAGAAACTCAGTGGGTCTTCCGCCGCCAATCGAACCTGCATAGCCTTGCACGTAAACGTTGCGAGCCAGCAGTGGCATAACTTCCTCGGCGGAAGCCTTCTGACTAATACCAGCCATTCGCAAAAACGACCGCAGAGGGCCAGGAATGATTACGTCCGCAGAGGACGCAGGTCGGCTCACTTCAGGGGATTGAACATCTGTGGCTGGCACGGAAGGGGGTTGTGCGGTAGCTTGGCCGGTAGTCAAACCAGGCAGAGCGCAAAAAATGACTGAAAAGAAAACAGGAAGGCAACGAGGAGATCGCATGGCTGGATTCCTATCTCAGAACTAAGAAGCGGAACACAAATGTACGGCGGCCCCATATAGCGACGCGGCTATCGCGCATGCCAGGATCCAGTATCGATCACGCCGGCACTGCACTTGGCTGTCGGCGCTTAATGGGTTCGCCTCCGGTTCTAATTCACGTCGTCGGCCAAGATAAACCATTCTGTGCGGTTAATCAAAGGTTCTTTCGACTTTTGACAAATCCGCTGCGTATGTCGCGCCGAGCGTGTCCGGTACGGATTCGGCCATTCGGTTCCTGCGCCTGACCGCGGCCCCGTAGCCAGCAGACGGCGATCGCGCTGGATATCGGGGAATACCGGCTGTTTGTTTCTCGAGACGACACCGGTAAAGAGGAGCTGCCAGTCCGGTCGCAAGATGTTGGTAGTGTTGAGGGCAAAGGAATATGGCCGATTTTGACCCATCCCCTTCCGCACTCCTCTCTGCGCGGCGGGCGACACTCACCCGAAGACAATTACAAAGGTACGGTCGTCACCTAGAGAGGCTCGCTTGCTGTGATGTAATCTGGTAAGGATACCCGGAACCACGACCGGTGGAACCTCAGAACCAGTCTGCTGGGTTCGAGATCCCCACTAGACGTAGTGCTTGACGGCGATGTCTGACTGTGGAACCTCAAGGACGGCATCACGGGAAGACGGAACCGGTATCTTGAAAGGATGAATTGTGGCAGTTTTGGCGACGGACATGCAGCCGGGTACCGCGAGAGCCGACAAACGCTCGACCATAGCTTTTCGCGCGCTGGTGCTGTTCTCATTGTTATATTATGCCCGTCCGGAAGACGTAATCACTCCCCTCCGTTGGGTTCCCATATCAAAAATCGTCGGGATCATCTGCGTTATTGGTTTGATCGCGGGACTAGGCCGGCGGCGCAAAATGAAGTTTCCGCTGGCGTTGACGTTTCTGCTGCTGCTGTTCGCGCAGATGATCGTTTCGATCCCATTTGCCCTTGGATGGCGAGGCGAAGCGTTTCAAATGGTCTTTTCCAGCTTTGCCAAAGGCGTGGTGGTAGCCGTTCTGATCGCCCTTCTGGTGGAAACCCTGCCACAATTGCGCCGGCTTCTTTTTGTGCAGGCCGCGGCGGTGAGTTTTATGGCGTTATCGTCGCTGGCGCTGCATCACACCAATAGCGGACGATTGATTGGCGCAGCGGGAGGCATTTTTGAGAACTCCAACGATCTGGCAATTAATATCGCGGTAAATCTGCCACTTTGTTTTGCGTTTTTTCTACAGGCGCGGGGGGCGGTCCGCAAAGCCCTGTGGGGCATTCCGGTGGTGGCCATGCTCGCGGTGGTCTTGCTCACTTACTCGCGAAGCGGCTTTCTGGCGCTGATGATGGCTGGGATTGTATGCCTGTGGGAATTCGGCATCAAGGGACGCAGATTCCATCTGGTTTTGGTAGCCGTGGCGGCGGTGGTATTGATGATGGCGTTCGCTCCCGCGCACTACTTCACGCGCCTGGAAAGCATCTATGCAGGGAGAATAAAAAATTCCGGTGACCGGGGATCTGAAGAAGGCAGAAAAGAATTGTTTCAACTCAGCATACACTGGATGATGCAGCGTCCCTTAGTGGGCGTTGGTCCAGGAAACTTCCCTATCGTTACCGGTAAATGGCTGGTGGCGCACAACACTTACAGTGAGATGGGGGCCGAGGTGGGAGTCCCCGGACTGGTCCTTTTCTTACTGGTGCTGGGCGCGGGTATGAAGAACCTGTTCGTCTCGCAAAAATCCGCGTTGTTCAAAGCCAACGGAGAATTCCGCATCTTCACCGGTGGTCTGATGGCTAGTATGGCGGCATACATGTTGGGCGCATTCTTCGCAGACACTGCATATAACCTTTTTCCTTATTTTCTGGTGGCTTACACTTGCGGTCTGCGACAAATAGCAGAACATCCAGAGACGACGCTTGCCGCAAACGTGCAGCCGAAACCGGCACCGCCGCAGGTCGTCGCAAACGCATACACCCGCCGTGCGACAGCAGATCTGGCGCCGGACCGAAGAGGGTAAGGGTTGACTTCCAGGTGGAAAAATTTTTCTCCGGACGCTGGGTAACAGCCCGCTCGATCAATAACTGGGGCGCGGTCGGTATTATCGTAAATATCTGAAAACACTGCCAAAACGTGCTGGCTTAGCCCGCCTCGGAAAGGTATCCTGATTGCATTTACACAACTCTGATCCTGCACGCTTTTTTGGGGCAGAGTCAGGAAAAAACCAGGAACTTGGGTCCACTCGGTCGTTCTGCCTGAATAAGGGGGTTTCGATGAAATTGTCCGTCGTCATGCCGGTGTATAACGAGAGCGCAACCTTGCGTACCATCGTGGCCAGAGTGTTTGATGTGCCGCTGCCGATCGAATTGCTGTGCGTGGACGATGGGTCGAAGGACGGCTCGCGCGAGATTCTGGCTGATCTGGCATCCCAATATCCGGCTCTGCGTGTGGTGCTGCAACCGCACAACATGGGAAAAGGGGCCGCATTAAGGCGCGGCATTCAGGAAGCGACCGGGGATTACGTGATCATTCAGGATGCGGACCTGGAATACGATCCGCAGGAATATTCCTTGCTGCTTGAACCGCTGATGCAGGAGAAAGCTGACGTGGTGTACGGATCGCGCTTCATGGGCGGGGCACCGCATCGCGTGCTGTACTTCTGGCATTCGGTCGGAAACCGGTTGCTCACGCTCATGTCCAATTGCATCACCAATCTCAACCTCACCGACATGGAGACGTGCTACAAGATTTTCCGGCGGGAAGTGATTCAGTCCATCCCGCTCGAAGAAAACCGCTTTGGTTTCGAGCCGGAGGTCACGGTCAAGATTGCGAAATTGCACTTGCGTGTGTACGAAGTGGGGATCAGCTACTCCGGCCGCACCTACGAAGAGGGAAAAAAGATTGGATGGAAAGACGGTTTTCGCGCCATTTGGTGCCTGGCCAAATATTCGCTGAGGAAAGCTCCAGCGCGGCCTGTGACGGAGGTGCTGGCGAGCGCGGGGGAGAAGCTACGCTGCGAGGACGCGCACCAGGAAGCCGTCAGCGCAAGCTCTAGCGGACCTCGCTGAGAACTTCCGGCAATCAGCGCGAGATGAAATAATTCGAAGCCCATGAGTGGTCAATGGCAGCAGAGATTCACCGTCCCTGCAATTTTTCTGGCAGCGGTTTTCCTGCAACTAGTCTTCCTGGCTTTGTTGCCGAAATCCTTCAGTTCCAACAACAGCCGGGACTATGCCGAGTTTTACAGCCCGGCGGCACAGAATCTGGTGGAGGGCAGGGGCCTGGTATTGGACTCGGGCCGCTTTCTCACGCTCTATCCTGCAGGGTTTCCCTTGTTTCTCGCTACCGCATACCGCACTGCTGATGCGCTGGGAGCAGACCGGCTGCGTGTGATCACCGCCGCCAATGTGCTTTGCATGGCTGCTGGGTGCGTTCTGGTTTTCTGCATTGCACGCAAGATCTTCGGGGAGTGCACCGGACTGTTTAGCGCGGGCTTGTGGATCACGTACATTTTTAATCTTTGGCTGGTTAAGCAGCCCAACAGCGAAATACCTTTCATCCCGCTATTCTACGGGGCGATTTTCTGTTTCGTCCTGAGCATCTCGGACCAGGACGCGAAATGGGCAACGCTCTCGGGAGTGCTTCTGGGGTTCGCGGGGCTGGTGCGTCCGATTGTTCTATTCGTGCCGGGAATTTTTAGCCTGTTCTTTCTGTTGCGCCGTGGCGTGGCGCCGAAGCGGCGGGTATTGCTTGCGATCGCGCTGGTCGCAGCTTTCGTTATTGCGGTGCTTCCCTGGGAATGGGAGGTTTACCGTCACACCGGCAAAATCATTCCGCTCAGCACCAACGGCGCTAGCAGCATCCTGGACGGAGCGACCTTCAGTCGACGCCCCGGAGACTATGCTGTGCCTTCGGCGGCCGCCGACCTGATGCAGCGGATGAGCGGACACCTCCGCGATCTACAAACCACGGGCCGGATCTTTCAGTATCTCGCGGCCGAATTTCGGCAAGACCCTGTGCCAGTACTGGAACTCTACTCTCTGAAAATCGCCCGCACCTGGTACGGGACCGAGTCAGGAGCACACGAGAGGGTAGTTGCTGTCCTGCAATTTGGCTATCTTCTTCTGTGCGGCATGAGCGTGATCCTCACTTGGAGGCGCTTTCCAGAGCAGCGCTTTTTTCTGGTTTTGTTTCTGACTCTGGTCCTCTATTTTTGGGGGATGGCGGTGATTGCGCTTTCCATCCTGCGATATATGGTGCCGGTGATGGCCTTCCTTCTGATTCCCCTTGGAGCAGCGGTGGAGGCCGTCCTGAGCAGGAGGAAGCTGGGCGAATCACGGCCCTTGGCGTCGGCGAGAACCTGACCAGAGCGGGTTACTCCACTTTCTCAGTGAGCTGGTAGATTTTCGAGACGTCGGCGCCGATGTCTTTGGAGTCGGTTCCCGCCGCGGCGTAAGAACTGGCCAAGCTACAGGTTCCCGCCGGCTGCCCGGGCGCGCTGCAAAGCCTGTAGTCTCCGACGCCGTTTTCTCCGGAACCCGCGAAACCAACATCGCGCCACTTCTTCGGATAAAGATTAAGCTTTCTATCTTTTTCCTTTTTATAGCTGGCGTTGGACTTGGGAAAGTCTCCGCCGGAGTCCACAATCACGTTGTTCACGAACACGAAACCGTGTGCGCAGGCCTCGAGCACCTCGGAGCCGAAGCGGTTTCTGCAGCCGGAGATGGCCACCTGACCGTTAGAGACTAAATTGTCCTGAAAAGTGAAATTCGCCAAGGGGGCTTCCGGTGAGGACAGGATCTGCAGGATGCCGCCGTCGGTTATCCCAGTGTTGTGTTGAATGCTGACTTCGCGCGGGGGCAAGAAACGCTCATTGCCAAGAAAGCGGAACAACAAACCCTTTCCTGTACCGGGGCCAGCGTACTGCTGGCGTATACCTTCCAAAAGGTTGTCGTGAATGCTGTAGCGCGCAGCCTGCCGAGCTACTCCGCCGGCGTCGGAGGCCGCGTCGAAAATATAGATGCCGGCTCCGGCGTGGCGGATGATGTTATAGCGAAAGGTAACGTCATTCACCTCGCACAGCGGGCACACATTGTTCTGGTTTTTCGGCCCTAGCCAAACCGCGTCGCCGTCGCCGCCCTGGGGACCGCCCCAAACGTTCTCCAGAATGTTTCCTTCGATCAGCACCCGTGAGGAATTCTTGGATTCCAGGGCAACCTTGCAATTGAACGTAACGCCGATGAAGTTGGAGTCACCCAACTTCCATGACAGCGGCTTATACAAATGATTGTTGCGGATCTCGATATCACGAGGAGTTACTGTTGATCCAGCGCCGCCAAATCCGATACTCGAACTTCCTCCCTCGATAAAATTGTTAACGATCTTCAGCGGACCGGTTCCCGTCCAGGCGGCAATGCCCTGAGTGTCGGTCGAGACCATGTGAATGTCGGTGATGGTGGAGTCCACAACGGCGAGATGGCTGCCGTTCAGTGCCATGCCCCGTTGCGTCCCGTCGGTTGGGTTGCCGTGAATCCAGCAGCGATCCACGATGATGTGGTTGGAGCCGACGCCGATCCCCAACAGCGCGGGCGCCTGCGATGCCACGGGGTGCGTAATCTCGAGTCCCAGGAAACGATAGTGGTCCACCGCCTGGCCATGTGAGTCGAGCGGCGGCAGCCCTTCAATTTTTGCCAGGACGTTGCCCCCGGGTGGGCAATGGAAAGGCGGCCTTCCGGGCAGGCTGGATACACCTGCATAACACGGAGTCAGCCTGGTTCCCTCGGCGGGTAAAGCGGAATCGCTACCTGAAGTGCGGATGATGATCCAATGCTGATCGTCACACGATTTCGCGGGCAGCCTGAATTGTCCGGCGAAGGTAACGCCGGCCTGAAGTTTTATTACGTCGCCGCATTGGGCGCGCATCAATTTGTCCTGAAGATCGGCGGTATCGTCGACTTCCCAGGTCTTGCCGTTCGCTGGCGTATCTGCGAGCGCGGTGCGCACGTAAATCTGTGGCAGTGCGGCGGGCCCGTCGGACACCAGCGATGAGGCGAGGGTCTGTTGCTCAGAAAGCGTACCGCCTGCGGCAAATACGATGCAGAGGAAAACGAAGGTAACAGCGCGTGCGGCGGAAGATTGATCACTCATCAGGAGGAATGAAATTTTAACACGTCACCAAGGTCACTTTCTTCCAGTCTCGAAACGGAAGGACCGCGCCCATCGGACCGGTTTAGAGTTTCTGGAGTCTCGCCGTAGTTACTCTCTGACACGTCCGTTCGTGATGTACTTGTGTGTCCAACTATCCACGGTGCACGAACTCCCGTGATCTACCCCTAAGGGCCTGCAATCTCTAGAGTCGCAACTGAGAACTCCTGGTCAGAGTCGCAACTGAGAACTCCTGGTCGAGTTCCCCCAAACTTCCGAACGAGGGTGAAATGCAACTCAAGCAAGCGCCCCGAGTAACTGCCAACCCGTTTGCCGGACTTGGTTCAAAGGTCCTTTTCTGTCTTTTTCTGTTACCAGCTTTCCTGTTGATCTGCGCCAGTGCTGAGACCAGCGGCGGCGGTAGCACCGGGAACACCAGAATCACGATTAGCAAACAGCTTGCGATCGCGAACGTCGGCGTACCCTACAGCGCGGCCATCAGTTTAAGAGGGGGAACGGCGCCGTATCAGTTTGTCTTTCTCAGGGGCACAATTCCTCCGGGACTGTCTTTCAACACCACCACCGGAACAGTTGCGGGCACTCCGACCGCGGCGGGATCGTTCAGCTTTCGAGTAAACGTCACGGATTTGCCGAACGCGAACCGCGGCGAAGTGACGGTATACTTGGTGGTTAACGGCGGCACAGCGGTGAGCGTCACGGTTTCGCCCAGCAGCGCCAGCGTCCCCTCGGGGGGGACGCAACAGTTTTCGGCGACGGTCGGCAATACATCGAACACGGCGGTTACCTGGTCAGCAACTGGGGGAACGATTTCCAGCAGCGGGTTGTTTACCGCGGCCAGTGTAACGGCAACCACGACCGCGAGCGTGACTGCAACCAGCGTGGCGGATCCCAGCCAGTATTCTCGATCCACGATTACCGTGAGCCCCTCGTCGGCAGCGGTGAGCGTCGCAGTTTCGCCGATTTCATCCAGCCTCATCTCAGCGGGAAGCCAGCAATTTACAGCCAAGGTAAGCAACGCTTCGAACACGGCCGTCACCTGGA
>WNGK01002866.1_pt1 | contig 28682 bp, 21 predicted proteins | sample 5400601 | NCBI WGS metagenome assembly WNGK01 (sample SAMN13153376, study PRJNA577476) | soil metagenome | isolation source: 60 cm soil or saprolite under Garry oak tree replicate 1 | place: USA:California | collected 2016-06-15
CAACGGCTGCGGATCGGGGACGGCTGAAGCCGCTCACACCTGTCACATCGGCTTGACCAGGGTTTCATGCGACAGCGGCCGGGTGCCCCGCTTCAGTGCGATAGTGCAGCGGATCTCTGAGATTCTGCAATTCCCGGTAATAGTAGAGCGGCGTAGGGCGCTTTCCATTGAATCTCAACCGTTTTAAGAATTCGATTTCTTCCTGAGTCACGTTTCCACTGAGTGAAGCATCCTGCAGGAATCCCTTGAGCCCCGGCTCGCCCCCGAAAGGTTGGTCGGGTTCCGTTTCAACAAACTCAAATCGCTTCGAGGGCCTTGGGGCCAATCTTCGGTTAAGCACAATTTGCATACCGAAGCTCGAGAGGTCGGTATCCCAGGAGTCGATCAGCGGATCCAGGAAGGAAACGCAGTTCTCCAATGAAACATGGAAGACGTCTGTGTCCAGAAACTCGAGGATCATGACCCGCATCTGCTTATAGCTTCGGCCACTGAGTCGAGCCATCGAGTGGAGCCACTTTTCACTTTTCAATTCCTCCCGGGCGACTTGCTTGCTCACGTCCAGAAGTTTCTGTGTGACGAGGCGTTCGAGTTCACCAAAGGGCTGCTTCTCAAAGATCGCTCGGATCTGTTGCAGTTTTCCCGGTGCGCACTTGCGGAGTACCAACTCTCGAACTTCATTAAACAAAGGCGCTGGTGGGTCCTCGAAGTTTCTCTTCAATGCTTCCCTGCGCTGGAGTTCAGCCAGCTTCGCGAGCTTACCGCTCGACAGCCTGAGGAACTGACCCATCTTCTCGTAGATGTCTGTCCGATCGGGCGCGGGGGGCAATTTCTTGCGAGTCAGAAGCTGGGAAATATAGGACTCCGTAACTTCGGCGGCAGCCGCCAAGTCCTTCTGCTCGAACGCCAGTTGTTCCAGCCGTTGCTTAATGACTAAACAAACATCCACCGGATGCCTCCGTAATTAACCACCGTAGATTAAGCATTGCAGATATTCGCAGATAATGCTTGACAAGTCAAGTGAATTCACCGATCATTGTAAATGGACTGAGGGAGTCTTCCAATCTCATTAACCAGAGATGGTTATCTGCAATGCCCCCCTGGCCATGACAACCAAGGAAATCTATATGTATGCACGTCGCGTATCCATGAAGTTGAAGCCCAACAGCACGCTCGAGTTTACCCAGCGGCTGGAAAAGGACGTCATCCCTCTGCTTCGAAAACAAAGCGGGTTTCGGGATGAAATCACGTTCGTTGTCCCGGGTGGCACCGAAGCTTTTGGTCTGAGCTTGTGGGACACCAAGCAAAACGCCGACAACTACAATCGCGGGGGTTACGCCGAAGTGACCAAGCTCCTGGAGAAGCTGATTGACGGAACTCCTAAGCTCGAGACCTACGAGGTTGCCAACTCCACTTTCCACAAGATCGCTGCTGCTGCTGTGACGGCCTAAAGGCAGTAGGTATTTTGATTCGGCAGGAGGGGAGAAACAACTCTAACGATGACAAACGTGGCGATTGCCACTTGCTTTATCTCTAGGCAGTGGCCCGACCCTCATCCGGGCCATTTGTTTTTTCTGGGAGGGCCCAAAACGTAAGCAGCAATTTGGGGTCCGGCCCGTAGCGTGACTATTCAAAAGGAAGGCATTATGCAAAACCTTATCTCTTACGATCCAAGGACTGAAACCGGTCTTGACGAATTGTTCCGCGGTTTCTTCAAGCCCGTGCGCGTGGAAGGCGCACCCACCCCGGTGGTGATCAAGATGGATGCGACCGAAACCGAGAACGGTTACCTGATTCATGCCGAAATGCCGGGCGTGAAGAAGGAAGACATCGACGTCGCGATTGAGGGCAACCAGGTCACTATCACGTCCGAAGTTAAGCAGGCATGGGAAAAGAAAGAAGGCGACCGGCTCCTCCGCAGCGAGCGGTATTTCGGCAACATCTATCGTAGCTTTACGCTTCCGGCGGAGCTGGACGAGTCGGCGTGCGAGGCCAAATACGACAACGGTGTCCTCGAGCTCAAGCTGGTCAAGCAGGCCGCGGTGGCGGGAAAGAGGCTGGCTATCCGGTAACCAACAACACTGAAAGAATCACGTTCTTCCCAAAGTGGCAAATTGGCGTACAGCCGCCTGAACGTAGATTGCAACATCTTTTGGACACATGTGAGCGAGTGACTATCGTGAAAAATGCGTCGGTGAGGGGAATCAATCGGGAAATGGCGTTTCGCTCGGCACGTCGCAACCTCAATGCTCTGGATGCGGTAGACGATCCGGCACGAATCCGAGGCGGCAATTGGACGATGCAGGGATTTCGGCGTTCCGGGCACGTTTACGACGAGTCCGAGTGCCAGATGTCGATAGCTGAGTTCATGACCGACACGCGGGAGCGCCACGACATCGTCGAATAACACTCCTGCCAATGCGCCGGTGAGGTGCTTCAGGTGAGTCGTTGCCGAGCCAGGAACACCCCGTGTACCTCATTCCCACCCCTACCAGACAACGCGCTTCCCCTGTCCTGCGCGACAGGTTCTTGAACGCATTGGATCGGTATGATCAACCCGTCCTTCGCGACACGGTGCGCGATCTCTTGGGTTGCGTAAATCCTCTGCCCTCCGGGACTTGCATTCTTCTCGGGCTGGCACCTGGCAGCACCTACGGAGATGCAGCGGACGCGATAACAAGCTCGCTGCGTGCCAAACCTGACGCCGCATGACGGAATAGTCAGGGGCCGCGCCGGCCGAAAGCTAAAGCGGGTCTGAGCGAATCCTCTGCTTTCGCTACGTGACGAGGTGATTCAGTGATAGAACGTTCCCGGTTGCTCGCCCTTTCGCGTTGCTCGCCGCTGTCGCCGATTAACCCGATTCGTTGAACGACTGCTTTGGAGAAGCCCCACCGCCTGCTGGGGTCGACGGCAGTCATCCGCTGTATGTCGGTGGCTCTTCGTGTCTCGGCGGCGACCCTTCGTACCTCGGCGGTTAACTACCTGATACGTACGCGCTTCTGGGTCAGGTTGCGGGTCCCCGCAACCAACAAATCAACGGCTCGCAACAATGCGAGCCGTTTGTTTTTGACGCTCGGATAACCCAAAGATCGCGGTTCAAATCTTTAATTCTATGCGGTTGAGCGCGACGCCGCGCAGGGAAAGCTCCTTCGCTCGATGACAGCTCACGAAGTGGTTGGGGGCGATCTCTTCCAGTGACGGGGACCTCTCCCGGCAGATGGCCTGCGCATACTTGCAGCGGGGATGGAAATGACAACCCGGCGGCGTATTGGCCGGGTCAGCGACTTCGCCTTGCAGGACGATGCGATCGGAGCGAAGGCGCGGATCCGGTTTGGGGACCGCCGACAGCAGCGCCTCAGTATACGGATGCTTCGGATGGGTGAACAGTTCTTCGGTGGGCGCGGTCTCCACGATCCTGCCGACGTACATCACCGCGACACGCTCGCTGATGTGCTTGACGACGCTGAGGTCGTGGGCGACAAACAGGTAGGTTAGCCCGAGTCTTTCCTGAAGTTCGAGGAGAAGGTTCAGGATCTGCGCCTGGACCGACACGTCCAGGGCGGAGACGGGTTCATCCGCTACGACCAGACGCGGATGCAAGGCAAGCGCGCGGGCGATGCCGATACGTTGACGCTGGCCGCCCGAGAAGGCGTGCGGATAGCGCCGCATGTATTCCGGTCGCAGGCCCACGAGCCGAAGCAGCTCCACGACCCTGTCGGTTCTTGCTTGCGCGTTGCCCTCGCCATGGACGAGCAGGGGCTCGCCGACGATGTCCAACAGGGTCATTCGCGGGTTAAGGGAAGAGAACGGGTCCTGAAAGATCATCTGCATCTGACGCCGAAGCGACGGAAGCCTGCTCTTCGGGACCCTCGCCACGTCTACGATTTCGCCGTTGTCCGAGAGCAGTACCTGACCGGCGGTCGGCGTGATGGCGCGCAGGATGCAGCGGGACGTCGTAGTCTTTCCGCAACCGCTCTCTCCGACGAGCGACAGTGTTTCTCCTCGATTGAGGAAGAAGCTCACATCGTCCACCGCCTTCACGTAACCGATCGTCTTTTGCAAAAACCCTCTGCGGATGGGGAAATACTTCTTGAGCCCCTTGACATCCAGGAGCACGGACTTTTCCGAACCGGCGTTACCTTTCGTCATCCTCGGCGCAGCTCGCATCATTGGTAGAGGAAGCAGCTTGCCTTCCTTCCGTCGCCGACAGCCTCGAGAAGCGGTTCCGCCGTGTCGCAGCGGCCGGGCATGAAGGAAGCACATCGGGGATGGAAGGGGCAACCCGTCGGCCGGTTGAACGGGTGGGGAATCGACCCGCTGATCGTGGGTAGCTTCACCCTCGGCACGGATTCGATGCTCGGAATCGACTGCAGCAGAGCCTTCGTATACGGATGCTTGGGATCGTGAAAGATGTCGTCGACCTTTCCTTCCTCGACAACCCGGCCCAGATACATGACGACCACGTCGTCGGCCATCTCCGCCACCACGCCGAGATTGTGGGTGATGAGCATGATGGCCATTCCCCGTTCCCGCTGAAGCTTCCGCAGCAGATCGAGGATCTGCGCCTGGGTGGTGACGTCCAGCGCGGTCGTCGGCTCGTCGGCGATAAGCAGGCGCGGATCACAGGAAAGAGCCACCGCGATCATCGCCCGCTGGCGGAGCCCACCGCTCAATTCGAACGAATATTCGTCGATACGGCGCTCCGGCTTCGGGATGCCTACGCTACGCAGCGCTTCGATTCCCCGGCGTCGCGCCTCCTTCTCGCCGACGTCATTGTGGAGGAGGACCGCCTCGATCAACTGCGCGCCAATCGTATGCACGGGACTGAACGAGGTCATGGGCTCCTGAAAGACAAGACCGATGTCTCCCCCTCGAATCGAACGCATCTCCCGGCCGTTGGCCTCGAGCTTGACCAGATCGGTTTGTGATCCGTCGGCGCGGGTCAGAATGATCTCGCCTGCGACGATCCGGCCGGGATGATCGACGATGCGCAGGATCGACTGCGCCGTTACGCTTTTCCCGCAGCCGCTCTCTCCGACGATGCCCAGCGTCTTTCCCGGGGAGACGTCGAACGAAGCGCCGTCGACAGCTTTGGTCGTTCCCTCGTCCTGGAAGAAACTGGTCCTCAGATTCCTGACCGAGAGAAGCGGCTTCGTAGCGTTCTGCATGAACAATCGCGCGGTCCTACAAGTAGGGATCCGCCGCGTCCCTTATCCCGTCGCCCATGAAATTGAACGCCAGGACCGCGACGATGACCGCAAAGGACGGGATGAGGAGCCACGGAGAAATGACCAATGCCTGGAGGTTCTGCGCTTCCTGGAGCAGGACGCCCCAGCTGATCGCAGGCGGCCGCAAGCCGAGCCCGAGGAAGCTCAACGATGTCTCGCTGATGATGATCGCGGGGATCGCGAGGGTCGTGGCCGCGATGATGTGACTGATGAAGGACGGCACCATGTGCCGGAAGATGATCCTCGACCTGCTGCAGCCGACGAGCTCGGCGGCCATGACGAAATCTTCCTGCTTGAGCGAAATAAACCTGCCCCGGACGACCCGGGCGAGCTCCGTCCAGCCGATGAGGGAGATGATGATCGTGATGGCGAAGTAGACCTGTACCACACTCCAGTCGTTGGGAACGGCTGCGGCAAGGCCCATCCAAAGAGGAATTGTCGGAATCGATCGGAGGATCTCGATGATGCGTTGGATGACCGTATCGATCACGCCGCCGAAATAGCCGGATATACCGCCCAGGACGACGCCCAGCACGAGGCTCAACGCGACGCTGACAAGGCCTATCGTCATCGACGTGCGCGTCGCGTACATGAGCCGGGACCAGACGTCGCGTCCCTGCGTGTCGGTGCCCATCAGGAAAAGCGATTCCGACGCCTTGGCGCCCTCGACCGCCAACAGATGGCGGTCGGCCGGGATGAAGCCCAGCAATTCGTAGGGTTCTCCGTGTCCAAAGAAACTGATCGGAATTTTCGTGCTCGTGTCGGGGACATAGACACGCTTGAACGTCAGCGGGTCGCGTGTTCCCTTCAACGCATACACATAGGGCTTCAAGCTGCCCTCGTCGAACCAATGGATCGCCTGCGGCGTCATCAGCGATCGCTGGGCGTCCGATTCCGTTGGATCCACATAGGCAAAGAAGTCAGCGAAAAGCGCAACCAGATAAAACGCGGCCAGGACAAGGGTCCCGCCCACTGCGAGCTTGTGCTTGCGAAAGCGCCACCACATGAGTTGCCATTGCGTGGCGACGGCAATCCGTTGTTCTGCGAAGTTACTCATTTCGTGCTTCGCAGCGGGTTCCGCCGCTGCTTCCACCCCGAGCGCAATTCCCGGCGCATCGACGCTGGAGCTTTCCTGCGATGCGATGTGTTCCGCCATTACTCCCGTCCCAGACGGATTCTCGGATCGATCCACATCAGGAGCAGGTCCGAAATGAACGTCCCGATGACGGTGAGCACCCCGAGCAGCAGGACGATGGTTCCGGCGAGGAACATGTCCTGCGCGATGAGCGCCTTCAGGAGGAGAGGACCGACCGTCGGCAGGCTCAGTACCAGCGACACGATGATGCTTCCGGAGACGATGTAGGGAAGAAGATAGCCGATGGTGCTCACGAACGGATTGAGCGCCACCCGCACGGGATAGCGCATGACGACCCAGAATTCCGAAAGCCCTCGAGCACGGGCGGTCATGACGTAGGGCTTCCTCAATTCGTCGAGCAGGTTCGATCGCATGATGCGGATCAGCTGGGCGGTTCCCGCCACGCCGAGCACGATTGCGGGGATCGGCAAGTGCTTGATGAGGTCCCACACCTTCGCAATGTTCCACGGGGCTTCGGCGAAATCGGGCGAGAACAGGCCGCCGACGTTCGCGTCGAAGTAGGCGAACCCGACGTACATGACGATCAGCGCCAGCAGGAACCCGGGAATGGCGAGCCCGATGAAGCCTACGAGCGTGAACACGTAATCCATGAACGAATAGCGATAGACCGCGGAAAAGATGCCGATCGGCAAGGCAAGCGCCCAGGTGAAGATGATCGCCGCCACCGAGATGACCATGGTCAGCGTAAGACGGTCGCCGATGACGTCCGAGACCGGCCGTCCCCATTCCATCGCCATGCCGAAATTGCCCTGAACGATGAGGCCCACCCACTTGACGTACTGAACCGTGATGGGCTTGTCGAGACCGAGCTGCTCGCGAAGCGCCTTCGCCTCGCCTTCGGAAACCGCGCTGCCCGAAGCCGACATCGAGGCGATGTACGAGGTCACGTAATCGCCGGGAGGCAGGTGGATGATGATGAAGGACAGAACGGAGATGGCCCAGACCGTCAGCACGGCAAGCAACAGTCGGCGGACGATATAAGCGAGCATGGTCCCTCCGTAACGAGCTGGTCGTCCCCGCGAAAGCGGGGACCCAGTGTCGTTGGTCCAAACGCCGCTGGATTCCCGCTTGGCGGGAATGACGTGGCGGCTCTTGTCCTACTTGAAGTAGAACGTGATCGGCATCGATGAATGCGGAGTCCGGGCATGCTGTGCGTTCACCTGCCGTTCGGGAACGTTGCCCATGTTGTTCTTCACGATGCGCACGCCCATCACGGCCGGCGACTGCCCGACCGTGCCGATGCTCCACATCTGTTCGACGGCGATCCTCCAGATCTCTTTCGCGTTCTTGACCCGATTCTCTTCCGACGCGCCGAACGCTTCGCGAAAGAGATCGAAGGCCCTGAGCATTTCGGGATCTTCGGGTTTTTTGCCGGCGGCTCCTCTGGACGCATACCATTTGGCGTACGCCATCCCCATGTGGGCTTCCGCGGCGTCCACCGGCAACGCATGGCGGGGGAAGAGGTAGATCATTTCCGAGCCGTCGTTCGCCCAGGCGATCATCTGGTTCTCGTTGCCGTTGTCGCGGGTGAAGGCGAGATTGCGCTCCAGTTCCTTGACATCGAGGTCGATGCCGATCTTCTTCCACTGCTGCTTGATCATTTCGCCGACCGGCGTGTACGGAACGAATTGGCCGCCGACCGTGACCAGCTCGAGACGCAGGCGTCCCTTTCCGTCGGTGCGCAGGCGATAGCCTTCGCCGTCCTTCTTGGTCAGGCCGACCTTGTCGAGCAGCTCATTGGCCTGCTTCAGGTCGAGAGTCGCATATTTCTTGTTCCATTCCGGGCCGGGGCTATACAGGGTATCGGGCGCCGGCGCTATCGATCCGGCGGTTCCCACGCCGAGCCAGAACGCTTCGTTGAGCTGGTCGCGGTCGATGCCGAGCGAGAGCGCGTGGCGGAAATCCTTGTTCTTCAGAAATTTCGCAATCTCCGGATCGCCTTCGTAGGCGTTGCCGATGTGAAGGGTCGCGTCCGATCCGTTGAGCGCCGGGTCGAGGTGAACGGTGTAGTTGCCCTTCTTGGCGTTTTCGAGGAAGACCGGCAGCTTGGCCAGACCCATATGCCGTTCCTGAATGTCGTATTCGCCGGCGATCGCCCGCAGATTGGCGACTTCGGTGTTTTCAGCGAGCGTCATCGTGATCCTGTCGATGTAGGGAAGCTGGTTCCCCGCGGTGTCGACGGCCCAGAAATAGGGATTGCGTTCCATCGACCAGGTCGGCGTGTTGATCGCAGACACGGTTTTCCACGGCGTCATCACCGGCAGCTCGTTATTCTGCGCCCAGCTATAGCGGTTCTTGAGGAGGGACACCCAGCTATCGAATCCGAGATCCTTGGCCTTCTTGGTCACTGCCTCCTCCGACGAAAACTTGGGCAGAAACTGTTTCAGGTAATGGGCCGGGCAATAGGCGCCGCCAAAGTTCTGGAATCCTCCGCGCGTCGCGAACCCGCCGCCGATGGCGGTGCTGCCCGCGAGCTGAGAAACGAAGAAGGGATAAGGTTCAGGGAATTCAAAGGCGACCGTGTAGTCGTCGACCTTTTTCATCACCCCGTCCTTGCCGTTGATCTGGAACTCGAAGAAAGGCGTCGGGTTGATGTTCTTGTTGAGATAGATCTCCTGATACCAGAACATGAAATCGTCCGCCGTAAACGGCTTGCCGTCGGACCACTTGGCGCCCTTGCGCAGGAAAATCGTTGTCGTCTTGCCGTCGTCGCTGACCTTCCAGTCGCGGGCGAGGCTGGGGATGATCTTGGTGCCCGTGTAATCGAAGGTGAGGATCTTGTCGAGCGAATTGATCCGGTTGCCGTTCTCGTGGTCGGCCGGTCCGGTGAAAGCTCTTCGCCAGTTGCCCCCGTATTTTCCAATTTCGCGTAGCGGCTTCACCACGAAAAGCTGTGAAGGCTCGGGCAGGCGTTTATCGACCGCGGGCAGCTTTCCTGCCTTCACCTGCTCGGCAAGAATCGGGGCCTCCTTGAAGGTTTTCGGAAAGGCCTTGGCGTCAAGGATGATCTCCGGTCCTTCCAGCTTTCCGATCAACGACGAGCCGATTTTCGCGGGAGCCGGCGTCGCGGATTGCGCGACCGCCGTCCCCGACCCCATCGCGAGGGCTGCGATGAGCGCAAGACCCGCCAGTACAAATGCCGGGCGCATCGATTTCATACGATCCTCCTCTGGTTTGTTCGGGTCGATAGCCAAGAGGCCCCCCGCTCCAAGCGGGTCGGGCATTCCTGTGCTATCGCGGTGGATAGAGTTTGCCACAGATCAAGGCGGTCATAGGCGGGGCTGATCGATGCCCCCGGTCGACCAGCTACCTCAGGTTCGCGCCTGCCTCACGACATTGATGCAGGGTCTGCCAGTCGCGCGACGACTGATATTGTCGGCAATCATTTGCTTGCGCCGATTGATCGTTCCTGTTGTCCAGCCCGACATGTGTGGCGTCATCACGACGTTCGGCAATTCGTGGAACGGGAACTTCGAGGGCAGGATGCTGGGATGATTGGGGGAGGGATAGTTGTACCAGGTGTCGATAACGGCGCCGGCGATGCGACGGTCCCTGAGAGCATCGTACAGCGATCGCTCATCGATCGTAGGCCCTCGTCCGACGTTCAGTATTACCGCTGACGCGCGCATCGCCGCAAAGGACTCAGCGTTCACAATCCCAACCGTATCGCTATTCGACGGCACCGAGACCACAAAGAAGTCCGCCGAGCTCCAGAATTCGCCGAGCCTGTTCAAGACAAACGAGCGATCTACCAGAGATGATGTCGGCACCGGGCTGCGATTGGCCACGTGAACCTTCATCTCGAAGGCCTTCGCTCGAGCGGCGATTGCCTTTCCTATGTGCCCAAAACCAAGCAATCCAATGGTCTTTTCTGCGAGCTCGCCATGTAGGCGCTCGGGCGAGCCGGACGCGTAGGTCCAATTGCCCTGTCGTAGATGCCGGTCGGCGTCTGCGAGGGGCACATGCCGTTCCAGCAGCGCCGCCATCACATATTCGGCGATGGCCTGTTCGTGGCCAAAGCAATTGCATACGACCGCTGAGTGGGGAATCGCGTCAAGATCTACGGCGTCATAGCCCGCGCCCGGCACATGAAAAAGTTGCAGCTGCCGAGGCTGCGGCAGGTCGCCTGAGAATCTGGCGCCCACGATGACGTCCGCGGCGCCATATGTCTGCGAATGCGCTCGATCGGTCAGTACGTCGGGTAACACCGAGATCTGCGCCGCCTCGCCGACGAGCCGCTGGAAGTCGTGGCTAAACGATGCGGCGTTCTCGCCGTGAAACACTATGCGCATGATTGTTGATATCGACGCCGACTCCGGTCGACTTAAAGCGGGCCTGAATTAGTATACTGAATATTGCTCCTATAGCTGCGACGCTTCACGCAGATAGTCCATCGACAATCCTCGATCAAAAATTGGATCATTGATGAAAATCACTGCTCTTGAAACATTGCGGACCGAAGAGTTCTGGAACGTGCTATGGGTCCGTGTTCATACCGACAGCGGCGCGATCGGTCTTGGCGAAACGTTCTATGGCGCAGGGGCGGTCGAAGCACACATCCACGAAACGTTGGCGGATCGATTGATTGGCCGAAATCCTCTGCATATCGAGGCGCTCAACAAAGAGATGGTCAGCCTGCCGATGGCGCAATCGTCCACTGGAGCGGAATATCGGGCCGCGTCTGCAGTCGACATCGCACTGTGGGACATCTTCGGCAAAGTCTGTGGTCAGCCGGTGCATCAGATGCTTGGCGGCCTCTGCCGAGACAAGCTTCGCATATACAACACCTGCGCGGGCTATCGCTATGTCCGGTCGAAGAACATCCGTCCGGTCTCGAACTGGAACCTGGGTCAGAGCGAGGGGCCGTTCGAGGATCTCGACGCGTTCATGAATCGGGCGGACGCGCTGGCGGAAAGTTTGCTGGAAAGCGGAATCGATGCCATGAAAATTTGGCCATTCGATCCCGCAGCCCAGGAAAACAGCGGCCTTAATATCTCCGCTGCTCAGATGAAAAAAGCGATCGAGCCGTTCGAGAAGATTCGGAAGGCGGTCGGCGATCGCATGGACATCATGGTGGAGTTTCATTCGTTGTGGAATCTCCCTGCGGCGAAGAAGATTGCGCGGGCGCTCGAGCCCTATGCGCCCATGTGGTACGAGGATCCAATCCGCATGAATTCACCGCAGGCACTCGCCGAATATGCGCGTTCGACTGAGGTATGGGTTTGCGCGAGCGAAACGCTAGGCTCGCGCTGGCCGTACAAGGATTTGCTCGAAAAGGACGCACTTCACGTCGCGATGGTCGACTTGTGTTGGACGGGTGGACTCACGGAAGGACGAAAGATTGCGTCATTGGCAGAAACCTGGCATCGTCCTTTTGCGCCGCATGATTGCATCGGCCCGGTGGGGTTCGTCGCGGCGGTGCACATGTCCTTCAGTCAACCGAATACCCTGATCCAGGAATCGGTCCGCGCGTTTTATCGCGGCTGGTACAACGAGCTGGTCACCGTCGTGCCACGCATTGAAAACGGTTACGTGTATCCGATGGAAGGTCCCGGGCTGGGTGTCGAATTGCAGCCAGCTGTGTTCAAGCGTCAGGATCTGACGGTCCGGCGCACGCCCGCCTGATCTAAAGACAGGTTCAAATCCAACAATTCAACGGCTTGCAGCAATGCGAGCCGTTTGCTTTTGAGCTTGGGCTACCGCTGGGCTACCTTTTTTCGGTGTCCCTCATGCCAGGCACTGCGGCTAGTGTCGCTTCCTACGCCTACGGCCACGCTTACGGAATCAAATCGCGAGTAGGGCAGATACCGGTCGATGCTCAAACCATCCATCGGCTCTTCACCATCGAGAGCCGATAGCGGACGGCCTTGCCTCACGCTGGAATAACGTCGCTCCTTGCCCGATGCGTCATCGAAATAGCGAGCGTACCTGCCTCAGCGCCGGACAACTGAAAGATCTCGTCGCCCGGTTGATCGACCGGATCGCTGCGTCAGGCCGAAGTGCGAACATTCAACTTCCCATAGCCATATAGGTTGCGCGAATCGCATCGGTACGTTCCGCGGTTTCCCCCTTGAGGCTTGTCCAACGCCTGCCCAGTGAGCGCTGTCGAGTCCGCACAGGCCTGCGCCTGCGGGCAGGCATCAGACAACCCTTAACAAACGCGGTCATTCAACAGTCGGGCCTACGCGATCAGCTTGGGAAGCTGCAACGAGGTTCGATTCCATCGCCCGCTATTGATGCGGATTCTAAGAGTCAGCGGACACATTCTTTTTACGTTACGAGCATAATAAGTTGAAATTCGAGGGGAGGACGTCATGATGAAATTCATCCTGCAGTTTGGACGGATGTTGAGCATCGCGCTGGCCCTGTGCGTAGGAGCATGGGTCGTCCCGGTCTTGGCGCAGCACGTGATCGTCGGCATCGACAACAAGGTATTTTGGGACGCAGACGGCAAGGCCCTCTTCTCCCCGCCCGGCAAGGACGCGGTCGTCGTACTGGACATTAGCGATCGCGTGAACCCGAGGCTCGTCGCCAACCTGCCGCTGATGAACTCGGTGTTCGGTCCGCCGGTGAATCTGGCCATCACGCCCGACGAGAGCCTGGCCCTGGTGGCCAACTCGATGGACTGGGTCCAGGACGGTAGCGCGTGGAAAGGCGTTCCCGGAAACGACATTTTTGTGATCGACCTCAAGTCGAATCCGCCGGCGCTGATCGCCACCGTCAAAGGCGGCAAGCAGCCCTCCGGCATGGCGATCAACCGCGCAGGCAATCTGGCGCTCGTCGCCAACCGGGCGGACAACTCCATCAGCGTTCTCTCCATCCGCGGGAAAGAGGTCAAGGTGGTCGATACCGTGGCGATGGGCGAACAGGTTTCGGCCGTAGCCTTCACGCCGGACGGCAAGCGGGCCCTGGCTTCCAAGAACGTCAACAACAAAGCCGCCGTGCTGGAGGTCGACGGTGAGAAGGTCACCTATTCGAAATACGACATGCTGGTCGGCCTTTTCCCCTACAACCTGGGAATCACGCCCAATGGCAAGCTCGCGCTGACGGCGAACAACGGCGCTTCCGGTTCGGCGGACGGGAATGTGGACACGGTCGGTGTCATCGACCTGGAGGCAACGCCACCCCGCGTGATCGACCAAGTCGTGGTGGGCGACGGGCCGGAGGGATTCGCCATCAGCCCAACGGGCGAGATCGCGGTGGCGATACTCCTTCGCGGCAGCAATGCGGCCAAGTCGGCGTTCTTCTACAACCGCAACGGCTCGGTGGCGGTGCTGAAGATCGACGGCAAGAAGGTCACCAAGGTGGGCGACGTGGAGGTGCGCGGCCTACCGGAAGGCGCGGTCTTCAGCCCGGACGGCAAATACCTTTATGTCGGCAACTACATGGACGACGACATCTCAATCCTCAAGGTGGATGGGACGGTCGTCACCGACACGGGCAAGCGCTTCAAGCTCCCGGGCCACCCCGCCTCGATGCGAAGCGTCATTCCTTGACCCGGGATATGCGCGGGCTCCAGTAGGTGAGCTGCCGCTTTGCCACTGTCGGTCCGCTTTCGGTAGCATCCAATTTCCGCTTTGGGGTCGACGGCAGTCATCGCTGCATGTCGGTGGCCATTTGTGTCTCGGTGGTGGTCGTTCGTACCTCGGCGGCTAACTACCTGATAGGTACGCGCTTCTGGGTCAGGTTGCAGGTCCCCGCAACCAACGCCTTGCCAATTGGCAGGCCGTTTTTGTTTTCGAGCGGGGTAGCGCAGAGGTACCAGGGCGATTCGTTTCGAAGGCTTACCGCGGATGCACGGCAGCAGCACCATCGGGTTTTGTAGGAAGAACCCGTCGACTGCCTTGCTGCGCCGTTCTAGCTATTTTCGACTTGTAGTGCGAACGTGCCGACTCGTTGTTCTATCCCGCCTGACACCCAGAACGCGATCGACCGCATCGCCTTGTCGCACAGCGGCAGACTAATCGACATACCCCATGAGCAGAGACAACCGCTGCGCGGTTTCGTGCAACATTTCTCTGATTGCCGGTATTGAAGGCGTTATTTTCTTATCGATGCGCTCTATGTAGGGAATGTTGAGTACCGCCATGGCGTTTCCCGAAGTGTTAAGGACCGGAAAGGCGATGTTGGCGACGCCACGAATCTGTCGGCTCTGAATCTGCGCATAACCGGTCTTCGCGACGTTTCGCACGACCTTCAGCAACTGCGTTCGATTGACGTCCAGCTCTCCTTCGACCTTCTGGTGCGACGCCATCATGGCGCGGCGTCCGGCCTCGTCCTGGAACGCAAGGAGCACGTAGCCTGACGCCGTGTCGGTCAAGCCGACTTGCGCGCCGACCTTGAGACCGAAAGCCCAGCGCTCGGGACTGTCGATCTCCGCCACGACCATGACCCGCCCTGCATGAAAGACGGTCAGATGACATGATTGGAGCGAGCGATTGACCAATTCACGCATCAGCGGCGCCGCGGCCGCGGTCAGCGACTTGATCGGCTTGTGTCGATGAGCGAGTTCGAACAGCTTCAGCGTCAACGAGTAGCGGTCGTCATCTTGTCCGATGTAACCGCGCCGACACAGCGCATTGAGCGTGCGGAAAAGTTCGCTTGACGTGCGACCGAGCAGGCGCGCGATCTCGTTCAGCGTGAGACCGTCGATCTCGCGCGCCAGCAACTCGATCACGTCCAACCCTTTGTCGAGCGCGGGAACGGCATAACGCGCGTCGAAGCCGCGAGTAGGAGCGGGCTCTGTATGCTTTTTTGATTTCATCGACAGCCGGTTTACAGCACGGAAATCATACAGGTTGTGAAATGGCGCGTATTCCAATTGCGCTCCTCTGCGCGCCAAAAAAAAGGAAACCAACCAGGTTCCCTTTCAAGTGGTCTTCAAATAGAGTCGGTGCGTCATGCGCCTTGTTCAATCGTCACCATTTTCACCATCGACATGGCGCCGATAGAACAACAAGGCGTTCTTGAACATTACCTTGTCGCGTACGGCTTGGCCAAAGGGCGCGAGATACTCCTCGGCCAGGCGAATCTGAGTGGCAAAGCTTCCGCTCGGATCGCTGACGTGACCCAAGGTGCTCACCGGCCAATTGCTCCCCCAAATAAGGCGATCCGGTCCGAAGGCGGTCATTAACACGTCGAAGGCCGCCTTGTAAGCGGCGAGATCCGATGGAGCGAGCCAATGGGAGTTACCGTCGGTGGTCTGGTACATGTCATAGAACGACGAGAACTTGATATAGAGGTTTGGGCACAAGTCGGCCAACCGCCGCATCGCGAGCTCCCATTCGGGCGTGGGCACCGGGCCCTGAGCGCCGGCCAGGTGATCGATGATGATGCGCAGATTGGGTACGGTCGTGCACAGGGCTTCGACCCTCGGTTTGGGATTGGTCGTGCCTCTGCTGACGATGTCCAGGGTCATGCCCCGTTGCGCGAGGTCGCGCAGGTTGGTGAGCTGCGCAGCGTCGAGCGTGATTGCGGGAGGACTCCACAGGAAGCCGCGTATGCCGACGAACCGGTGATCGTGCGAGAGCTGTTCGAGGTTGCTCGCGAAACCGGCCGAGCCGATTTCAAGCTGGCCCACAAAAAACGGAAAGAAGGAATCGTGCCCCAGCAGATTGAGGATCCACTGGTTATCTTCGACCAGAGGGCTCGCTTCGACGACACCGGAAGCCATGATGCCGTTGGGGACGGCCACGTTCTTGTAATCCGGGGGCAAGAAATCCCCGTAGATCTCACTGTTGGGAGGGGGCCAAGGAATTCCGCCCGGGCGCGATGCTTGATAGAAGTGGATATGGGTATCGAGGATGGGGTGGGAATGACCAGCGTCCTTCATGGCTTGCAGCGCCTTCGCGACCTCGTTGTGAAAGCTCGTGTCCGCGGCCGATACCACTGAAACACCCTGCAGCGCGATCCACGCGATCGCGCCCATGCACTGCAGCAACAGGTTTCGTCGAAGCCATCTCATCGTCGTCTCCTCCAAGAGTCGGTGCCGGTTTTGCCTGCGTCGCCGATCCAACAGGTCGGCCAAATGCATTTTCATACATAAAATATTATTTTGTCAACAAAATAATTCGTTGACAACCTTGCCGGCCGAGCCTAGAGTCAATGCGTTCCTCGTCGTGGGTGAACCCCTCGGTTCGTCGGAGTCCGCTCACCATGAATCAGCGCACAGCGCGGTCGACGCGACCGTTTATTGCTCAGGCAGACCGTATGCGTTTGCATGGAGCGAAAGTCCCGATCGCAGTTCTTCCGAAGTTATGCGACCGTTTGTAAGGAGGCATCATGGCTTTATCGGAAAAGTTCAAGGATGATCAGAAATCGCTGTCGTCGAGCCTGACTCGGCGCCAATTTCTTCCGCTGCTCGGTGCAACCGCGGTTGCCGCCGCTGCCCCGGGCATACTCCATGCGGCGCCAGGTGGGACACCAGAAAAACCCTCCGACGCAGTGCCACGATTCGTTTACGTAGGCACGTACACGGCTCCAGACGTTCCGCCCGGCGGAACGCACCCGAGCGTTGCCGTTGGCATTTATGTGTTCAGGTTGGACCCGAGCGATGGCGGGTTGACGCCCCTGCAGATCGTTCCGGCGTCGAACCCATCGTTCGTCGCGCTTGACCTCGCGCTGGCTCACCTCTATTCCGTCAACGAAGATGCCGCCGGACGCGTGAGCGCTTATGCGATCAACCCGGCAAACGGAAACCTGACATTCATCAACACCGCCTCGGCGAACGGTCAGTTCACCACGCACATCAAAGTCCACCCGTCGGGACAGTATTTCTACGCGGCCAATTACGGCACCGGCAACTTCCCGGTTTATCGGATCAATGCCAATGGCTCGATTGGCCCGATGACTGACGAATTCCAAAGCGTCGGCAATGGCACCGGGTCCAACCCGGCTCGCCAGGAAGGGCCGCATGCGCACCAGATCCTCACCGACCTCGGCGGGAATCATGTGTTCGGCGTCGACCTGGGCGCCGACAAGGTCAACGTGTTGAACCTCAATCTGGGCACGGGTTTGTTCAGCGCGAACACGGTGCCGTTTGCGCCGGTCGCTTCTGGCTCGGGACCGCGGCACATGGCGTTCCACCCGGATGGGCGGCGCGTGTATGTTCTCGACGAACTTGTCTCGTCGATCACCGTCTTCAACTACGACCCGGCGCGTGGGGCGCTCGTCTGGAAGCAGACCCTCTCGACCCTACCCGACAACTTTACCGGCACCAACACCACCGCCGAAATCCGCATCCATCCGAGCGGGCAATTCCTCTATAACACCAACCGTGGTCACAACAGCGTCACCATGTACAACATCGACGGGATCACGGGCGAGCTCGACGTCATCGGCTGGGAATCGACGCGCGGGGAGTGGCCGCGCGGGATGAATATGGATCCTTCAGGCACATTCCTTTACGCTGCCAATCAGAACACCGACACGATCGCCGTATTTCGCATTCAACCGTCAAACGGCAAACTGAAATTCAGCACGCTCGTTAACACCCCTACGCCGGTGGATGTGGAGTTCGGCTCACTAGCCTGACGTTTCTGGTCGACGGGGTACCCGCAAGTCAGATTTTGTAAACTAAAAGGAGGGGATCATGCGCGCAAAGCACATCGCGGTCGCACTGACCGGCCTGTTTGTCGGATTGGTGGCTGTCCAGCCCAGTGGGGCGCGCGTCGTCCAATTGGTTGTTGAACAGCGCACCTCGTTTGTCGGAGGAGCGGACTGGGGCAAGGCCGGCCCCTACGAGATGCTGCGCGGCACCGCGTATATGGAAGTCGACCCACACAACCCGCACGACGCAGTGATCATCGATCTCGAGAACGCGCCGCGCAATGCCAAGGGACTGGTGGAGTTCAGCACGCAGTTCATGATTCTGAAGCCGGTCGAGATGCAGCGAAGCAATCGCAAGATCTTCTACGCCGTCAACAATCGCGGAAATAATCTGGAAGGGTTGTTGACGGCTACGACGGCCAGTCAAGTCTCCGGAACGGACGCCGGCTTTGCCATGACCGAGGGTTTTGTGGTGGTGGACGCCGGCTGGGAAGGTGACGTGGTTCCGACGCCGACCAAGCTGGTGGCCAATCTGCCACGGGCGCGCAACGCCAACGGCACTCCGATCACCGGCCCGATGCGCTACGAATATTCAGACCGCGCACAGGGAAGCTTCACTACCAATCTCGAGGGGAACGCGGCATTCCTTTCCTACGAGGCTGCCGACACGAACACCGCGCATGCGACGTTCACGGTCGCCGACTCCGAATACGGGCCGAAGACCCTTATCCCGGCAAACCGCTGGTGGTTTCGACAACAAGAAGATTTACGAGCTCATCTATCAGGCACAGAACCCGATTGTCATGGGGCTCGGTTTCGCCACCACGCGCGACATCGCTTCGTTCCTGCGCAACGAGACCCACGATGATGCGGGCAATCCCAATCCCGTCGGAGCCGGCATCCGGCGCGCCTACGCGGCAGGCGGGTCGCAGACCGGCGGCTACCTCCGCGACTATATCTATCTGGGGTTCAACGAGGATGAGATGGGGGACAAGGTGTTCGACGGAATCATCCCCTGGATAGCGGGCACCGACCGCGTGTTCATTAACGTGCGCTTCGCTGATCCCAATACCTACTCGGAACAGGATCGGCAACACAACTATCTGCAGAGCAGCTATCCCCCCTTCACGTATGCAGTCACCACCGATCCATTATCCGGAATTCACGACGGCATCATGCATCGCCCGCGGACGGATCCCCTGGTCATGCAGGTGGATTCGCAGAGCGAGTTCTGGCAGCTGCACGGATCGCTCAACGTAGTCGACGGCCTCGGCAATCCGGTCGCCATCCCCGACAATGTGCGGCTCTATTTCGTCGGCAACACGGCGCACGCTTTTATTTCTGGCAGCTTCCTCTTCCCGACACCGGGCACGGCACCGCTGTGTTCCAATCCAACGCCGGGAAGCGGACTCAACTGGGAAACGCTGAGGGCGACACTGCGCAACATGGACCGCTGGGCGGTCGGGAACGGCCAAGACAACGGCCAAGGCAACGGCCAGGGGAATAGCCAAGGGACCGAGCCGCCCAAGAGCAACTATCCCAGCCTGCTCGACGGGACGCTGGTTACGCTTGCCGAGGCTGCGGCGGCTTTCCCCAAGATTCCCAACGTGAGCTTTCCAACGGTGTACGACACTTACGAGCTGTTGGACTTCGGTCCGTTGTTCGGTTCGCACGGGGGTATCTTGACCATCCAACCGCCGCTGAACGGGCCCAGCTATGCCATTAGGCTGCCGAAGACCGACGGTATCGGCATTGATCTCGCCGGCGTGCATCAGATCGAGTCACGGGTTCCACTAGGAACAAGCACCGGCTGGAATCTCCGCTCGCCGGCGCATCGCGGGCCGAACTTGTGCGTTCTCACCGGCTCGTATTTCCCGTTTGCGACTACAGCAGCTGAACGCTTGCTCAGCGGCGACCCGCGTCCCTCGCTGCAGGAAATATACGGCAGTCATCAGGGCTTCGTGAACGCAGTGGAAAAAGCCGCGGACGAACTGGTCAAGGAGCGGTTCTTGCTCGAGGTGGATGCGGACGTCGACATCAACGCTGCACAGGCGAGTACGGTGTTGAAGTAGCGCTCAATTCGTCAGGGACGGACGGCGTTACCCATTCGCCGTCCCGTCCTCTGATCTTGAAGCATTGCGTGAGGTTTGTCGCACGCACGGCATGGAATCAATTCGAAGATTGCAGGAGACCGTGAACATTTGACATGCATGCTTGGGGCTGGCACGCGTTTCCTGCGCGTTGCTCGCACTTTCGGCGATATCCGCAACCGGGGCGACGTCGTGCACCGATCTCGCGAACCTTTCGCTGCCCGACACGACGATCACGTCAGCCGCGCTCGAAACCGGTGCTGGCTGCTGAACAAGACCAGGACAAGAGCCGCTGTAACCGCTGGACACCATCTTGAACGCATGCTTGCCCGCTTCATGATCTCCCCTGTGTCGTGCAGTATCGGTCCCGCCTCTCTCGAATTTGTTGCTTGACCTGGCGGAGAGCCGATCAGCTGAGCGGAGTTTGACTGTTGTCGCTGTCCAGTTAGCTGATGCGTATACGCTTCTGGGTCAGGTTGCAGGTCCGCGCAATCATCAAATCAAGACAGCGATGCCGGCCCTTTTGGTCGGGCTAACAGCGGGCTAGCGTGGCAGCGCTGCGCCGATTGACGGTCCTATTTGCAGGCTACCAGCAGTCAGAACTGCGAGGTATCCTCCCCTTAAGCATCGACGTTTCCGCCGAGCGGTGCGTACGGGCCGCCCAGATCCTTGTCGAGATTGCAGAGGATATCTAATTCAGCAAGCGTTCGCCGTGGCTTTGCTTTTGTCGCTCGCCATTACCAGTGGCTGCATGGCCATCGGGGCCATGAGCGTATCAGGACTCGCCGGTGCTGGGCAGGTGATGACGAGCCGCTCCAAAGATGTCTCTCGGTACGACGTCTATAAAGGACACGCGATATGGCAGAGCTACTCGCGCGACGCCATCTATCAGCTCAAGAGCGACATTTTCTATGGCAAACTGTATTCAAACGGGCTCAACCTGGACGAACTCTTTCGGCCGGCTGCGCTGGTAGGTACGGTCCCGAAATCGATCGATTCTTACCGGGCGGATCCCACCAAGTGGCCAAGTGTCAAAGGTGTTGTTCCGGCCGGAGCCAAGCTGCGCGTTCGTCGGATCGTGTACATGCAAGATCTGAATATCCACGATTTCTATTACATTGCCTCCTTCGATGACGGGCCGATTGCTGGCCAAGAGGTAGTCATAAATGACATCTCGATTTCAAACGGAGGGCTCGGGAATCCACGGCTTTACGATTCTCAACTTCTCGAACGAGTGAGCGGTCATTAGTGCGTCAACAGCACGTTCCGGTTGCTGGCATTTGGCTTCACTCCTTTGGGTGCGGCAGCCTCCGGGCTCTTGCTTGAGCACATAGGCACCGTAGTAACGGTCCTCGTGTTCGCATTCTGGTATCTGTTGTTAGCCATCTTGACCACATTCAATCACAATGTGCACAAGGCTGGTCCGCTGCAACGAGCTGCCGGGGTTTGAGGGAAGGAGATCGGACAATCCGCAGTGCGCGTCATGGATTGAAGTACAGAATATGAAGTTCTCGCTGGCTATCGAAATGCTTCTGTTGCTGACTGCGTGTACAGCAGCCAACGCGGTTGGCGACGGTATCAAAGCAGCACTTGAGGTAACTACCGGGCCCCCACCTGCGACGGTTCGCGTCGTTACGGATGACTACTTCGGCAAGTTAGTAGAGGACCCATACCGTTGGATGGAAGATCCGGCCAGCGCGGAGTTGGAGCCATGGATGAAGGGACAGAACGACTACACGCGCAGTGTTCTCGGCCGCATCCAGGTTCGCAGCGAGCTCCTTCAGCAGATCGAAGCATTGAGCAACCAAGGGCCGGATGCACGGCGCATGCACTTGGCGCAGGGGCGGCTCTTCTATCTCAAACGTGGCGCAGGCGACACCGCGTTCAAACTCTATGTCCGAGGGCCGGATGGCTCCGAGCGCATCCTGGTCGACCCCGACAAGCGAGCCACAAAAGAAACGCATTACGCCATTGATTTCTTCAAGGCGTCCCCGGATGCGCGATACGTGGCATACGGCATCTCGGCCGGCGGTTCAGAAGAGAGCGTCATCTATATCGTCGAAGTCGCGTCAGGTCTTGAGCTTCCTGAATCGATGGACCGTGCCGGCGCCAATCGAGGAATGATCCAAACGCTGGTGTGGCATCCAGGCAGCAGGTCGTTTTTCTACACGCGCTGGCCGCCTCGCACCGCCAGCATGTCGCGAGCGGAAGCCCAGCTCAAGAGCCGAGCGTGCCTGCACGTATTGAGGACCGATCCAGAGCAGGATCAGGCGCTGCTTGGCTTAGGCCTATCTCCCAGTCTCCAATTTGCCGAGATTGACTCGCCTCATGTCTACGCCGCGGCCGGTTCTCCCTATGCCCTTGGGCTCGTTTATCACGGTGTCCGCGCCGAAATCACGCTTTACGTCGCGCGGCTCGACCAACTGAAAGGTGCCGCTACACCATGGCGCAAGATCGTCGATGTGGACGATGAAGTGACGCACTTTGCTTTTGTCCGCGATCGCCTGTATCTGCTCAGTCACAAAAACGCATCCAGGTTCAAAGTCCTCCTTGTGCGACTGCCGGACGGTTCGGTCCCCGAGGCGAAGGTCGTTCTCCCGGCTGGTGAGACGGTGCTGCAACGGATAGCCATGGCCAAGGATGGTCTTTACATAAGGGGCGTCGATGGCGGAGTCGGACGGGTAAGGCGCCTCGATTTTTCCTCCAACAGAGTCGAAGAAGTCCCGCTTCCTTTCAGCGGTGCAGTGCAAGAGTTCGTCACCGACCCGACTCGGCCGGGAGTGGTTTTCAAGATTCAGGGATGGACGCAGTCACCTCGTTATCTGCAGTACCTGCCACAGACGAGGACCGTTGTAGACACGGGTGCAATTCCACCGGCGACCGCCGATTTCTCCAACATCGAAGCAGTCGAAGTCAAAGCGACGGCAGTAGACGGAACCTCGATTCCGCTTTCCATCGTCTACAAGCGAGGCCTGACACGAGACGGGTCCGCACCGACGCTGCTGATCGGCTACGGCGCCTACGGCTTCAATGAAGAGCCAGGGTTCGACGCCTCCCGATTGGCTTGGTTAGCACGCGGCGGTGTCTATGCCGTTGCCCACGTGCGCGGCGGCGGAGAGTATGGCGAGGACTGGCACCGCGCGGGAATGAAACTCACGAAGGGCAACACGATTGGCGATTTTATTGCCTGTGCGGAGTATCTGGTCGCGCACGGCTATTCTTCCGCCCAGCGTCTGGCAGGTGCCGGCTGGAGCGCTGGCGGCATCACCATCGGCGGCGCAATCACGCAACGACCAGACCTCTTTGCCGCCGCGATTGATGGTGTAGGCGTGTCCGATAACCTGAGAGCCGAGACGATGGTCGGCGGACGAGAAAATACCGAGGAGTTCGGTAGTGTGAAGACAAAAGAAGGCTTTGACGGCCTTTATGCCATGAGCGCCTATCACCACGTCAGGAACGGCACGGCCTTTCCGGCCGTCTTGCTTACGACCGGAGTAAACGACGCTCGTGTTGCACCGTGGCAGTCCGCGAAGATGGCCGCCCGTCTGCAAGTTGCGACAACCAGTCAGCGCCCGATCCTGTTGCGTGTTGACTATGACTCAGGACACGGCGCGGGAACAATGAGGTCACAGCGGAACGTCGAACTCGCGGACCAGTATTCTTTTCTGCTTTGGCAGATGGGTCTAAGCGACCTTAGTGCATCGCGCTAGATCGCATTCATCCCGAGCCACGCATCGGCACGCCTTTCTATTCAGGGATAAGGGAAATCTCTCCACAAAAAAGCGAGGCAGCGCTGAGCAGAAAACGACCGCTCGGACCGCGCTGTACGCAACGCTGCGACGATGGGGTCAAGGACCCCAGAACTTTGCGTCCATGATCAGCAAGGGATTTTTCTACGTCCTCGTTAGGCGCCTCCACCGACGTGCAGATCCGTGTCGCGACGCCGACTGATGCTCGCGCGGTCGCCGAAATCCACGTCTCGGCGTGGCGCGCTGCCTACCGCGGCATTATGCCTAACGCACTGCTCGACGATCTGTCCGTTGAGAAGCGTGAAGGTGGTTGGCGCTCGGCCATCGACCACGGAGAACCGCAAGTTCTTGTTGCGGCCGAGCACAGCCAGATGATTGGTTGGGTTGCTTCGGCAAATGCCGCGACCCGGATCAATCGCCCAGCACCGGCGAAATCTGGGCAATTTACGTGCATCCCGAGCATTGGTCGCGGGGTGTCGGACGTGCCCTGTGGTCTGCGGCCCGCGCGGCATTACTGGATCGCGGCTTTACTCGCGTAACACTGTGGGTGCTTGCCGAGAACGAGCGCGCGTGCCGTTTCTATCACCGTGCTGGTTTTATCGCTGACCAGGAGTCGCGCAAGCCCGCTGAATTCGGTAGCATCATTCTCGACGAGGTGCGCTTTGAATCCATTCTGACCAGTCGGGGAGATGGATAAATGAAAAATTCGGGGACATCGGTTACACTTTGACGCGTTCGGGTTCCGGATTCGTCTCGATGCGCCTGTTCGCTAGCCAACTGAACCAAGCTTGAGCGGACCGAATGGTAGCTACTTGATTCGGATGCGCTTCCGGGTCAGGTTGCAGGCCCCCGCAACCAAACACAAGGGCTTGCCGACGGCAGGCCTTTCTGTTTTTGGTCGGGCTCGCAGCGCCGGGAAACACCGTCCATCCATTACGCCACTTGTCGAGCGTTTGGCTCATCTATCACGTCGCCTGCGGCGCGCGAGGTCGATGGTTCCCACTGACGGAAGCGTCATCGCATGCCGTTTGCGTTAAACTTCGGGTTTCGGCGAGCGCCACCGACCCGGCTGCAAAATTGTGGGAGACAACTCAACCGCGCCCTGGACGCTATCAAGGGCGAAGGGTTTAGGTGTCGGTAGGATTGACATCCGTCCGAGTTGGGCGGCGCTGCTTGCCGCGGGCTTACGCGAAGCCCTTGACAAAGCGGCGATAAATTGAGGCAAACTAGAGCGGTGTGATTCTTGCTACGTTGATGAGATGCTGCCTCATGGAGAGCAGGGCATGACCGATGCGGTCGGGACGTCCCAATTCCCAAAGAGCACTGTTGCGGCTGATTCGCACACCGCCGGGCCAAGCAAAGCGCGTCGCCGCCTGATTTTGGCCGCGGGCGCAGCGCTTCCCAGCATTTATACGCTGGCTAGCGGAGCGCAGACTGCGGTCGCGAGCCATCTCACCTGCGTTGCCAGACAGCAGACGATGCCCGGTGGGACTCCTGGAGCTGTTGGCGACGTCCCCGGCAGACAGCCGATCATCCCCGGCGGGACTCCTGGACCCGTTGGCGACGGGGTCGTCCGTCGGTTCACGGAAACTCCCGACGACTGGTATCGGGCGCCGGTCAACGTCGGTGAGTATGATGGAACCCCCGCGTACTGCGTGACCATGCCCCAGTCGGCTTGCGCAGACTTTGCCGCCGATTGGAGCGCCGTCGCGAATCCCAAGACGCCGCTACTCGGCCGGGGGGTCAGCAAGGCGCGGGACGGCAGCATCTGGATCGTCCAGGGAAACCGGGTGACATCCTCTTCGTACGTTCAGATCACGAATGTCGGCTCGAGTCCGCAACACTACGGGATTGTGTATGTGGACCAAGCGGGCACCGTGGCGACGCTCGACCCCAACAGGGCCTTCAACCTTACCCCGGTCCACACTTCATGTTGGACATCGGTCCTCGGAGCACGCGTATCCCGATTGGGTTGAAGCGGCATCGCGTCGCGAACGCCGGAAAGCGCGGACCTCACCGCGCTTTTTTGCTTTGATCGATCCGATGCGGTTTCGGGACCGCGACGCGCCGGGGATTTCGGCCGGCGAACCCGAACCGCGCTGGCGCATTCGTGCCGGCCAGCGGTTTGTCTTCGAGGATTTCGACGACGGTATCGTCATGTTCGATGCTCTCGTCGGCGCGACGCATCTTCTGAACGCCAGCGCTGCGGAAGCGCTGGCGATCATTCAGGAATCTCCCGGTGTTGCAACCGCGGCGATTCACCGCCGGTTGCTCGAGCGGCTGGAACTCACAGAAGAGGTCCTTCCGCTCGCGGCCGTGGAGGAGCTTCTTTGGCGGTTGGAAGACTTGAACCTGGTCGCCACGTCCGCGGAGTAAGCGCCGGCGCGCTGTCCGCGCGGGAGACGGGAGCGCGAATGGCTGCGCAGGGGCTTGCGCTGCGCATCCCTCCGATCACCGTGCGGCTGCGGTCCCCGCTGCGCTTTCTCGCTGAACAGATTCACGCGCTGTATCGAGACTACGAGCTTGCCGGCGCCAGAGATTTCGCCGACGTCGACATCCGCATGCTGCGCGTGCCGGGGCCACGGAGATGGGTCCGGCCGCAGGTGCAGTTCATCGTCGACGGCGTCACGCCGTTCGATCCCTTTCCGATCGATCATGCGCTACCGATGTTCGAATGGGGATTGAACTGGGTCTTCGGCCAGCGAATGCATCAGTATCTGCTCCTGCATGCAGCCGTCGTCGAGCGCGGCGGCAAGGCGCTGGTGCTGCCGGCCTGGCCGGGCTGCGGCAAGAGCACGCTCGCGGCGTCGCTCGCTTGCAGGGGTTGGCGCTTGCTGTCGGACGAATTCGGAGTCGTCACGGTTTCGAGTACGCAAGTGCTGCCGTTTGCGCGTCCGGTGGCACTGAAGAACGAGTCGATCGAAGTAATGCGTGCGTTCGATCCTGGCGCATTTTACGGCCCGATCTTTCCCAAGACGCGCAAGGGCACGGTCGCGCATTTCCGGGTCCCGGAAGAAAGTGTCTTGCGCGGACACGAGCCCGCAGGCATCGCCGCCATCGTATTCCCCGATTTTCAGTCTGGCGCGACGAATCTGGTGCGACCGCTGCCAAAGGCGACCGCGTTCTTGAAACTTGCCGGCAATTCATTCAACTACGAAGTCGTCGGAGAGAAGGGGTTCCGCGCTCTCTCGTCTATCGTCCGCCGCTGCGAAAGCTACATCCTTCGCTACGGCGATCTGGCAAGCGCGCACGCGGCGCTCGACGAGATCGTGTCCAGGGAGCTGGGGCGATGAATCCGAACGCGAGGAATTACGGGACCCCGGCGCTATTGATCGAGTCGATGCTCGATCCACGCACGCTTGTCGGTCTCGACGCCGCCGCGTGGGAGCGCGTGCTTTCGTGCGCGCGCCGGAATGCCGTCCTCGCCTATCTGGCAGAGCGCGCCGCCTCCGCGGGCATCATCGATCGCCTGCCGGAAACTCCGAGAGCCGGTCTGCTCGCTGCAAGAATAGCCGCCGCGCGCCTGGCTCAGCTCGCACGATGGGAGCTCGATCGCGTGCGGCGCGTGTTGCATCCGCGGGGGATACCGATGATCGCGCTCAAGGGCGTCGCCTACCTGCTGCGCGGGATGCCGCACGCGTCGACACGGCTGCTTTCGGACATCGATGTCATGGTTCACGGTGACCGCATCGAAGACGCCGAGCAAGCGCTCCTGAACGCCGGATGGAAAGGCACAACGCTCGACACGTACGATCAGCGCTACTACCGCAGATGGTCGCACGAGCTGCCGCCGTTGCTGTATCCAGGCCGGCTGCTCGAAGTCGACGTGCATCACACGATTTGCCCACCGTTGAGCAGGCTTCGGCCCGATCCGGAGCAGTTCTGGACGAATTCAGAACCGAGCGTCGACGTCGGCGCGCGCCTGCTTTCTCCGATCGACAGCGTGCTGCACGCTGCGGTACACCTTTTCTTCGATTCGGATTTCAACGGACGCTTTCGCGACCTTCTCGATCTGCACGAATTGCTCGGGGCCTTCGGATCGGAACCGGGATTCTGGCCCGGACTTCTGGTGCGGACCCGGGAACAGGGAGTCGGCCGTCCGCTCTATTACGCGTTTACGACGCTGTCACGGGTGCTCCGCACGGCTATTCCGGCGCAGGCCATGCGCGAATCGCAGCAATTTGGACCGCCAGCGGCGGTCAACCGCTGGATGACCGGAACGCTCCGTTCCGTGCTGACGCCTGCCGACCCCGAGCGCTGGCCGCCCGCTCATCGCGGTCGCCTATGGCTCCTGTATGTGCGTTCGCACTGGACACGAATGCCGGCGCATCTGCTTGTGCCGCATCTCTTGCGCAAGTCGGTGCGTCGCGCACGTTCCGTCGCTGTCGACGCGTGAGTGCACCTGCGCCGCTCTACGATCCGGGCACTACGGCTGCGAACCGACGAATGGTTCGACACCGATAGCGTCTTTGCAGGAATAGTGGTGCTGACGATCTTCGCGCTGATTCTCCACTTCATCGTCACCAAGATCGAAAGCCGGCTGCTGATCTGGCCGCCAGGGACCGCGGAGACAGAGGCGCTCTAGGCATTACGCCAATCCGACGGAGCTTTGGCCCGCCCGCCTTTGGTGAATAGAACGGCCGGCCAGCTGCGAGTGTCTACTACAGGAATAGGCTACAAGCCCCGCTGTTTACGCATTGTGCAGGCCCCGTACCTGTAAGGGCTGGGACTGCGGTCATTCGTCGAGCCGCCAGAGGACCGACAGCAAGACTTCGCATGCAATGGTATTGGCGCGTGCCAGAGGTCCATTGGTCGGTCCGCCTCGAGCGCCTGTGTTCATGCAGCGATCCGTGAAGAGGAGGTCTTATGCGAAAAAATCCAGAGAAAACAAATGTGGTGGTATCCGAAACTGGGA
>WNGK01001114.1_pt1 | contig 28671 bp, 31 predicted proteins | sample 5400601 | NCBI WGS metagenome assembly WNGK01 (sample SAMN13153376, study PRJNA577476) | soil metagenome | isolation source: 60 cm soil or saprolite under Garry oak tree replicate 1 | place: USA:California | collected 2016-06-15
GATGACTTCATCTACGGCGAGCCTCAGCTCCTTAAGTAAGGGAAGATGAGATTCCACGGTAGATACTATGGAAGCGCCGCCCAACCTGAACGCAACGGCCTAACCCATAGAATCTAACGAGAATAAGATGAGCTGCCGGGCCGAAACGCCCGGCAGCTCATTCGCCGTTCTGCCGCTCCTCGGGGCGACGAACTCTTTTCTTAACGATTGTATTTTTTGAATTTTGCCGGTCGCAGTTTTGGGTAGCTCTTTGACGAAGGTCACACTGTGCGGCGCCTCGAAGTGCGCAATCATCACGTTCGAGCCGAATGTCAGAGATCAAGCAACGTCGAAGCGATCAAGGTTCATCACCTTGTTCCAGGCCACAACGAAGTCATGGACGAACTTCTCGTGACCGTCTGCGCTGCCGTAAACCTCGGACAAGGCGCGGAGGACGGAGTTGGAGCCGAAGACAAGGTCGATGCGGGTGCCGGTCCACTTCAGCTCGCCGGTTTTGCGATCGCGGCCTTCGAAAATGTCTTCTTCTTTCGAAACGGCTTTCCACTCGGTGCCCATGTCGAGCAGGTTGACGAAGAAGTCGTTAGTCAGCGCTTCTGGTCGCTGGGTGAAGACGCCGTGTTTCGTTCCGCCTGCATTCGTCCCCAAGACGCGCATGCCGCCTATGAGCACTGTCATTTCGGGCGCGGTCAGGGTGAGTAACTGCGCCTTGTCGATGAGCAGCGCTTCGGCCGGGACGTAATATTTGCCCTTAAGGTAGTTGCGGAACCCGTCGGCGTAAGGCTCAAGCACAACGAAGGATTCGACATCGGTCTGCTCGGGCGAAGCGTCCATGCGTCCCGGGCTGAAAGGAACTGTGATCTTGTGGCCGGCATTTTTCGCCGCCTGCTCGATGCCTGCACATCCACCCAACACGATCAGGTCGGCTAGCGAGACTTTCTTGCCGCCGGACGCTGTCTTGTTGAACTCGCTCCGGATGCTTTCCAAGGTCTTGAGCACGTTCGCCAGTTGGGCAGGCTGGTTGACTTGCCAATCCTTCTGCGGTGCTAGCCGGACGCGGGCGCCGTTCGCACCGCCGCGCTTGTCAGAGCCACGGAAGGTGGACGCCGCCGCCCACGCGGTCGAAACCAGCTCCGGGATGGATAGACCGGAAGCGAGAATCTTTTCCTTCAGCGACGCAATGTCCTGTGCATCGATCAATTTGTGATCCACCGCCGGAATGGGGTCCTGCCAGATGAGTTCTTCTTCAGGCACCTCGGGACCGAGGTACCGTGCTCGGGGTCCCATGTCGCGGTGCGTGAGCTTGAACCACGCGCGGGCAAACGCGTCCGCCAACTGATCAGGATTTGCCATGAAGCGCCGCGAAATTTTTTCGTACGCCGGATCAACCCGCAGCGACAGGTCGGTGGTCAGCATGGTCGGCCGATGCTTCTTCGACGAATCGTAAGCATCTGGCACCGTCGCGTCAGCTCCCTTCGCCACCCACTGATGCGCACCACCCGGGCTCTTCGTCAGTTCCCATTCATGGCCGAACAGGTTCTCAAAAAAGCCATTACTCCACTTTGTCGGAGTAGTCGTCCAGGTGACTTCCAAGCCGCTGGTGATGGTGTCCGGGCCTTTGCCCGTGCCGAAGGTGTTCTTCCAGCCAAGGCCCATTTGTTCGAGACCCGCCGCTTCGGGCTCGTGCTTCACGTGGGAGGCAGGCGCCGCGCCGTGCGTTTTGCCAAAGCTATGGCCGCCGGCGATAAGAGCGACGGTTTCTTCGTCGTTCATGGCCATGCGAGCAAAGGTGTCGCGAATATCGTAGGCCGCTTTGACCGGATCCGGATTGCCGTCCGGGCCTTCGGGGTTGACGTAAATCAGACCCATCTGTACGGCGGCCAGAGGATTCTCCAACTTGCGCGAGTGGATGTCTCCATCCGCGTTGTCGTCGGACACGAGCACCGCGGTATCCTTCTCGACACCCTCCGGGCCGTGGGCATAGCGAATGTCGCCGCCGAGCCAGGTGGTCTCGCGGCCCCAATAGACATCCTGGTCCGGCTCCCAGGTATCCTCGCGGCCGCCGCCGAAACCGAACGTCTTAAAGCCCATCGTTTCGAGCGCTACATTCCCGGCCAGGATCATCAGGTCAGCCCACGAAATTTTGCGGCCATACTTCTGTTTGATCGGCCAAAGGAGCCGGCGCGCCTTGTCCAGACTGACATTATCAGGCCAACTGTTGATCGGTGCGAAACGCTGCTGGCCCCGGCCGCCGCCGCCGCGACCGTCGCCGATGCGGTACGTGCCGGCGCTATGCCACGCCATGCGAATGAACAACGGGCCGTAGTGGCCGAAGTCCGCAGGCCACCAGTCCTGCGAATCTGTCATCAGCGCCGCGAGATCTTTTTTCACCGCCGCAAAGTCGAGGCTCTTGAACTCCTGGGCATAATCGAAGTCCTCGCCCATGGGATTGGACTTGGAGGAATGCTGGTTCAGGAGTTCGAGCTTCAACTGGTTAGGCCACCAGTCGTGGTTCGACGGGCCGCTGGCGGCGTGGCGAACGGGGCATTTGGCTTCGGTTGACATATATTTGCTCCTTAGGTGGGTTGAACTGAATTCTGTGTAAGAGTCGTGAGTATTGGGCACGAGCGCATCGGTAGTCGACTTCTAGCCGCTCGGACTTTGCTTTTCACGGCGCGGCGGCTTGGGCGCTGCACGATTTCGCCCATGGTGGCCAAGAAGGTGGTATCGCTCATGTTCGTTAGAATCGAAGTGAGACCTCCGTTAACTAACCAGATTTGGTCCGATGATTGAAATATTTATTTCCTTCCACCACCATAGGAATTGCCTATGGAAACGCTGGCGAAAAAGTTTGATTTCTGCGAAGAAGATCTGGAACTGGATTTTTAATAAGTCGGCGCATTCTGAATCATCTTGCGGTCGAGCCTTTATACTCCTGCTGCAGTATGATTGGTGATCCCGCTTGGCCTGATTGACACTCACTCTGCCGGCGATATGATCGGCGCCGTGCCCGAGGATGAGAAGGAGACGCGCGGCGCCAGCCGATACGAAGCGATCATCGCGACCCTTATTGGGCTCCTGGCTGTGTCCGTTGCTGCTTACACCGCCTACATGCAGCGCCAGCAAGTGCGCGCAGCGGTGTGGCCCATCCTCGAATTCGACAGCGGCAATGGGCCTATTCATTTTACCCTCGCCAATAAAGGCGTCGGACCAGCGATCATCAAGCATGTGATCCTGAAGGTGGATGATCAACCCGTGAAGAATTGGGCCGAGGTGCTCGAAAAAATTCTTGGGCCCGGATATCATCCGGGTGAGGAGAGCGACATGAGTGGTCATGTGTTCGCCGCGGGTGAATCGAGGAGCGTCTTCACTCCACACGATCCCGAAAATAATCCGCTCAATTTTGACAAATCGAACCCGCTCTGGGTGAAGATGAATAAGGAGCGTTTACGTGTGTCGGTCGAGATCTGCTACTGCTCGACGCTCGGCGAATGTTGGACCTTGCGCGCTAGCGGCTTGGCGCCTAGCACTACCACCGAGGCCCGTCATTGCCCGACTCCGTCGGCGACTAGCTTTCAACAGTAGTCAGGAATCTGTCGTTGAGAGTGGCTAATTGAGACTTGAGAATCGAGTGGCTACTTGCCATCCGCGTTTACGGGCGCCGACATGCCGCCAAGAATTTGCCACGTGCCGTTAGTCCTGATCCAAGTGTGCGTGATCCGGATTGCATCTGTTCGTACTACCGCGCCGGTGTCGCTCCTGGCCCAGTTCGCTTTGATTCGATAATGATCGATCGCGATGTCGCCGGTCACGCGAGCGGCCAATTGCTCAATTAAGTACGACTGCAGCTTCAGGCCTTTTAGTGTGTTATTCGTAATCCAATCGGTGATGTGATCTTTTTGAACGGGCGCTGTGCTAACGAAAGGCCAGCCGACAAAATCGTCGTGCCAGAGCGCACGATACTTCTGCAGGTCGTTGGCCTTGACGTATTCCCAATACGATTTCTCCAGGTTCCAAATTTCCCCTTCGGTCCGAGCTCTCCGCGGCGAGTCTTCGACCGGACTGGCGGTATGGGCCAAATCTGCGGCTAAGATGGCTGTGGTCGTGAGCGCGAAAAGAAGCGAGATAGTCTTTAGCATCGCGACATCGTACTCGTCAGGTCTATCCTCCGCGATATGAAAACATCCTGTGTTCTGTCTTTGTTTGTGGCGCCGCGGTGATGCTCGACTTTAGCGCGCTTAACGCATCCAATCGTTCACATCACATTTATGAATTGCGCTTGTATCGCTATTCAGCGCTTAATTAGACGCAGTAAACAAATTCAATCTCAACGACGAACACGATTACAAATGAATGCAGTTAGCAGGAGGTAAGTCATGAATTTTAAACTCGAAGTGATCATCATTCCCGTTTCCGACGTAGATCGTGCCAAAGCATTCTACGAGAAACTGGGGTTCCGATTAGATATCGACATCGTGAATGAAAACTTTCGAGGCATACAATTTACTCCTCCTCGTTCAGACGCGTCGATCATCTTCGGCAGAGGAGTCACGTCGGCCAAACCTGGTTCGGCCGAGCTGGTGCTCGCCGTAGACAACGTCGATGCCGCCCGCGAGGACTTGATCGCCCGCGGCATCAACGTCAGCGAGGTCTTTCACTACGCTGGCGGCCCGTTCAACGACGCCATCAAGAACCCGCGCGTCCCTGGGCGCGACCCGGAAGGCCGTTCCTACTTCTCGTTTGCCTCGTTTGAGGATCCAGATGGAAACCGCTGGTTGCTGCAGGAAATCACGACGCGCCTTCCCGGCCGTGAATGGGAGCAGAAGCAAGCAGGAGCCATGGACGTCGCGACCCTTGCCGAGCTTCTGCACGAAACTGAGGGGCGCCACGGCGAGTTCGAAAAAACGCATGCCAAGCATAACTGGTGGGACTGGTACGCGTCTTATCTGAGCGCGCGTCAGAACGAGAGCAGTCCGGAGGAGGCAGCCGCCGTCGCCGACCGCTATATGGAAGAGGTCCTTCATGTTCTTCCCAAATGACACCGTTGGAGTAGCCGTAATTCGAGAAAGCACTGCGCGCCACTAAAGCTCGCGCTAATGTGTTCCGTACTTCAAGAGGAGGATCACAGATGAAAATTTTTGTCGTCGGCGGAACAGGAGCGATCGGTCGTCCGCTGATCGCGGAATTGCTTGCCAAAGGACACGCTGTAGTTGCTCTGACCCGTCCTCGAGAAAAAGCTCAGGCTTTGGTGGAACAAGGCATGGAACCTGCAATTGCCGATGTATTTGATACCGACGCAGTCAAAGCGGTTGTCAGTCACGCTCAGCCTGAAGTCGTGATTGAACAACTGACTGCGCTGCCCAAAACTTACACGCGTGAGTCAATGAGAACCGCCGCCGCGCTCAACAATCGCATCCGTTTGGAAGGGGGCGCCAATGTGCTGGCAGCCGCGCAAGCAGCGGGTGTGCGGCGTTACCTGAGGCAGTCAGTCGCATTCTATGCGATTCCCGGTCCTGGATTGGCAGATGAAGAAACACCTCTGGCATTTAGTGCCTCGCCTGCGGTTGCAGCAAGTGCCCGCGAGATAACTGAGCTTGAGCATCGCCTACTAGGAGATCCCAACATGGAAGGTATCGTCCTGCGTTATGGTTTCTTCTATGGACCCGGCACCTGGTTCAACCCTGATGGCGATGTTGCCCGACAGGTGCGACAGCAACAGTTCCCGATCATCGGAAATGGCAAAGGCGTCTGGTCGTGGTTACACATTGAGGACGCGGCGATTGGCACCGTTGCAGCAGCAGAGCGAGGCAATCCTGGGATTTATCTGATTGCGAATGATCAACCTTTAGCGGTGCGCGAATGGCTCCCTGCGTTTGCTCAATGGCTGAATGCTTCACCGCCGCCGCAGGTATCAGTTGAAGATGCTCTGAAAATGGATGGTGGTGAGGATTCGGTTTACTACGGGACTCAGATGCGAGGCGTATCGAATGCCAAGGCAAAACGCGAACTGAATTTTCAGCCGCGACCGTTGGAGTGGATCGTTGACTCCGCTGTTTTGGAAGCCTAGCAAACCAACACAAGTGTATCCGAGAGATGGAGATCAAAAGAAGCGGTTCACAGCCAGCGCAGAAGTTGATAGTTGTTAGTTGAGAGTTGAGAGAAAATATGGGAGTCAGAAGATCGGGATCGCAAGCTTCGACGAAGGGGCCAGCGGAGTGGTTTACGGGTAGCGTTCGCATTGATCCGCTGTTCGAGGCGCCTGAACCGGCGCGCGTTCGCTGCGCGAGCGTCACGTTCGAGCCGGGTGCGCGCACTGCGTGGCATACGCATCCGCTCGGCCAGACGTTGATCGTTACCTCCGGTCTCGGTTGGGCGCAACGCGAGGGCGGGCCGATCGAGGAAATTCGGTCGGGCGATGTCGTCTGGTTTCCGCCTAACGAGAAGCATTGGCACGGCGCGACGCCGACAACCGCGATGACGCATATCGCCATTCAAGAGGCGCTGAACGGAACGCAGGTTGAGTGGATGGAGCACGTTACTGATAAGCAGTATCGGCGCTGATCGCGGCAGTGATTTTAACCAGCACGCGTTTGCGTCGTCGGCCGTTGAATTTGCCGTAGAAAATTTGTTCCCACGGCCCGCCCTTTGTTTCCTAAGCTTTGAAATAGATCCGGATCAGTTCGGTCAGAGATTTATCTGCCATGGTATTACTTCTTTTCTGGAATGGTATCAGGATGGTCTGACTGACGCATCTTCCGGAAACAGTTCCGCAATTCTTCCGTGAAGAGTTGAGGCTTCTCGAGCGAGGCGAAATGTCCGCCGCTGTCGAGTTCGTTCCAATAGAACAGGTTTGGATACATATCCCTGGCCCAGCTGCGGGGCGCGGGAAGGTCGTTAGGAAACCGACTCACTCCCACCGGGAGATCGACGCGTCCGGCATTGTTAGGCCTCCCGAGCAAAGCGCGCTGCTCAAAGTAGAAACGCGCGGAAGAGGCCGCTGTTCCGGTTAACCAATAAAGCGTGATCTCGTCGAGCATCTGGTCGCGGGTGAGTGCTTCCTCCGGGTTGCCACGTTCGCCGGTGCCGGCGTTGAAAATGTCGTAGATCCAGGCGGCCTGACCCGCCGGTGAGTCCATTAGTGCATAGCCGATCGTCTGAGGGCGCGTTGACTGCATTACTAGATAACCGGAACCCTCGTTGCGAAAACGGTTCAGGATTTCGACCGCTCGCTGCTGATCGGGAGCCAGTTTTTCAGGAATACGATCCGGCACCACTTGCGGGAAATTAAGGTGAATAGCGACAAGGCCGGGCGGGTGTTGTTGTGCCAGTGCCGTCGTTACGAAGGCTCCCCAGTCTCCCCCTTGCGCGACGTATCGCGGGTAGCCGAGGCGCTGCATTAACACGGCCCAGGCTCGCGCGGTGCGTTGCGCGTTCCAACCGCGCTCAGCAGGTTTTTCGGAAAAGGCGAAGCCGGGCAGCGATGGCACGACTACATCGAACGAGTCCTCCGCTTTTCCGCCATACGCCGTTGGATCGGTCAGTGGCTCGATCACGTCTCGAAAGAGGAGGATCGTGCTGGGCCATCCATGGGTCAGGATAATCGGCAGCGCGTTCGGATGTTTCGATCTTACATGGATGAAATGAATGTTGAGACCATCAATTTTGGTGCGGAACTGTGGGAAACGATTTAACGCTTCCTCGCAGTGTCGCCAGTCGTAATCGGTGCGCCAGTACTCGACGAGCATGCGCAGCTTATCGAGGGGAACGCCTTCCGACCAATCGTTGGTCGTCTCGTGCTCAGGCCAACGTGCTTGTGTCAGACGTTGTTTCAAGTCGTCCAGCACGTTTTGCGGCGCATGATAGGCGAACGGTATGATCTCTTTGAACTCCATCTTTGTCTGAATCTTCCCTTGGTGCGTGAATTCGGAATTGTTTGGAGCACCGGCGCTGCGGAGATCTGCTTCCACTTTTGTGAAGAATGACCGATCGATTTTCGGACACTCATCTATCTTTCCAGTAAAATTTCGAATCGGAGGCGTCTACTGGCCGCATCGCTGCACCCATCCTTCATTCACAGCGCGACGGCTAGGACGCCGAGTCGATGGAGAAAGTCAGCGACGAACAGTATCAGCGCTGATCGCATAGTGATCGGTGATGAGGATGAAAAGAAATCGGTGGTCAGTGGTGGCGACAGCTTGATTTGGTCTCAGTTTGACCGTTGGAGGACATAGAAAACATATCCGTAGCTGTCTTCTGAGACTTTAAATGTCTCGATTTCTTTGAGCGTCTCGACGGCGAAATCCTCGACGGCAACATCCGAATGATTCACTAGCGATTTCGCGCGGGGCTCCAGAACGTCATAGTAGTCTTCCACCCACGCTTCTTTGGGAAGCGTGTAGGTGTTGAATATTTTGTACCCAGCTTCTTCTGCTATCGCGATGTTTTGCGGAACGGATTGTATGTCTGGATAACCGAATCGGAAGAACTCCGTTACCGCGTCGGGAATTTGTTCGCGGAGCCTGCACAGTTCGCTTACCACCGCGAAACCATTCGGTTTGATCGCCTTTGCCCAAGTGGTCAGTGCGTTGGCGAAACTGATGTTGTAGGCTGCGCCTTCTGCCCAAAGCAGATCGATCGTTGGAAAGACACTCGGAATGTCTTTCATATCGATGCAATGCATCTGCACCAGATGAGCCAGGCCTTTCTCTTTAGCCCGCTGTTTCAGACGATTCAGGAATGGCTGATAGGAATCAACCGCCTGAATTGGTGTCCCGAGCTCGCTCGCCAGCACCATGGTTTGACGTCCTGCACCGCAACCCGCGTCAACAACGACTTCAAAACGGTGTTGCGGCAAAGATCGCAAAACATAAAGACTAAGGCTGTCATCTCCTGGACTCAGCTTGTCCATATCCGCGAAAAGGAGGTCAACCGGATTCGGCGTTTTCATCCTGCGAGGACGAATTATTGCGCTTTCGCTTTAGTGGCGAGGATCTGCGGCAGCAAAATGTCGTGCACGTAATGCCAATACGGAACAATTTCGAGCGCGTCCCGCGCATAGCGTTCGGCAGCATTTACGTCGGCGGGCTTCGTGTTCAGATAGGAATAAGCCAAACTCATCATTAATTCCGGTTTGCCCCATGACGGTTCAAGCGGGTCACCGTTCGGTTTGATTTTCGAACAGAGTTCTAATCCTCGCCGATAACTTTCGATCGCCTTATCCTGGCCACCGCCGCGCTCAGGCGGAGTATTCCAAAGAATCGGGCCGCGCACCCAAATCAGGCGTGGATTATCGGGCGCCATTTCAGTCGCTTCCTTCACCAGCGGCATGATCTGGCCAACTAATTCTTTGGCGCCCGCCTGATCTTTCCGGTTCATGAAAGCCAGGTAACCCAAACACGAGATCGTCCCAACTTTTGCATCAACGAATGTGGGGTCCTTCTCCATTGCGATCTTGAATTCGTCGAGCGCGCTCTTGAGATCCTGCTCCAACTCCTTTGGATCGACGGAATCGTTGAAGCCGTTGATAGCCCGCCTCCATTGAGCAAAGCCGCGCCAGTACCGAATGCGCGACGCGAGCTCTTTGTCTTCCAGAAAAGGCTTGAGATCGTTGCAGCCCTTTTGCATCGCAGAGCGGTCGCCCGCGTAGTCCGCGTGTTGAATCTGCGCAACAATTGGGGCAACTTGTCTGGCGATATCGTTAGCGCGAGTTGTCCGGACAACAGAAAACGAAACGAAAGCGGCGACTAGAGCGGCGGCGACCGCTCGGTTTTTGTTGGAACAGATTTTGATCATCGTCGGGGCTAAGGTTAACCGGCAAGATTGCTTACGTGCACAAGGTGCATTGATGTCTTTCAGAGTTAATGCCGCGCGCATAGCTAGCTTTCTGTTGTTGTGGACGAAGAGTACGGCCACAGCTTGATTTACCGACAAGAATGTCGTGAGTAATCGCCGAAAGGTCGTGAACGCGCAGAATCAAGGTGTGATTAGCGTCCGACTATAGCGGTTTGCCCAAGAACTCGAATAATTTGTTCTTGTAGTTTCGACTCAGAACGAGCTTTGTCCCGTCTTGCAAAACTATCGAGTGCTCTCCGCTAAACAGAGGTTGCAGTTCCTTAATCCGTTCGACGTTGACAATGGCCGAGCGATGGATCCGCCTGAATTTTCTCGGATCGAGTTGTGTCTCCATCGCGCTGAGCGTTTGTCGCACCATCGGACTGATTTTCGTTGTATGGAGGTGTACATACTTATCGTCGGCTTCTATCCAGTTAATTTCGTCAGTGCTCAGGAAAGTGATGCGCCCGCTTGCCTTGATCATAAGGCGATCGAGGTATTGCGACTTGTTCTTGATACTCTCCAGCAGGGCGCTTATCTGCGTGCGCCCCTCGTTCTGCCGCTCGGAACGGAACCGCTCTTTTGCATGTTTGATTGCGTCCTTGAATCGCGCCTGATCGAAAGGCTTTAGGAGATAGTCCAGCGCATGAAGCTCAAACGCTCGAATGGCATACTGTTCGTAGGCTGTCGCAAAAATAATTTCCGGCAGCCGCTCGACTCCGATCGATTCAAGGACACCGAACCCGTCCATCTCCGGCATTTGCACATCGAGGAAAACAAGGTCGGGGTGCTGTTTCCTTATCATCGCGACGGCCTCTTTCCCGTTACTGCATTCACCGACAATTTCGACATCGTGATCGTCCTTTAACATTCGACGGATAAATTTGCGCGCGAGCGCTTCGTCGTCAGCGATCACAGCTCTAATCGGCGCATTCTTCATGTTTGCTGTCGCCCATTCAAAAATTCGCCTCTCGCTGGAAGGGAATTTCCATCACGACCGCCAGGCCTCCGTCTCTGGAGTTCACAAGTTCAAAACGAAAATCAGATCCGTAGATTTGATCGAGTCGGGCACGGACATTACTCAAACCTACTCCCTTCATTCCAAGTGAAACGCCGTTTGAAGTTATTCCCGGCCCGTTATCTCTGACCTCGAGTCGAAGCAAGCTGTTAAGGCACCTTGCTTCAATGGTGATATGACCTCGCGTCGCGCGCGGTGCGATCGCATGTTGGACGGCATTTTCCACCACTGGCTGCAGAATAAGATGGGGCACTTGAGCAGACAACGTCTGCGGTTCCAATTCAAACGCCACCGTCAGCCGATCTCCGAAGCGGACCTGTTCGATTTCAAGATAGCACCGGAGGAACTCAGTCTCCTGTTTGAGGCTTACCAGCTGCTGGTCGGAATTGTCGAGGGTCAATCTGAGAAAGTCACCTAGCCGCGCGATCATGCTGTTTGCTTTCGGCGGGTCTTCCAGCACGAGGGACGAAATGGAGTGGAGCGTGTTAAAAAGAAAATGTGGATGAAGCTGCATTTTCAGTGCTTTGAGCTGCGACTGGGCGAGCTGGGTTTTGAGAGACGATTGCGCCAACTCGCTGGCGCGAAAATTTTGATAATAAAGCAGCGCATGCACCGCGATTACGATCAGCGAAGCGATTATTAAATCGATATAGAAGCCGAATCCGAAATAAGCGCGGTAACAATCGATGAGGGCGGGGAACCGTTGCCGCCACCGCGCGGTGATCGACCAAAGGACAACCAGATGAATAGTCTGATGGACGCCGGCGAATGAAATTACCGCCGGAAAATAAAGTAACAGGTTGCGAAAATTGAGCGGACGGAACTCGATTGGGAATCGGCGGCTGAAACGAAAGAGAAGCGGTGAGAGAATCGCCCAAAGGTAGAATTGAACCAGATTCAGCCTGAGTGCAGCGACGAAGCCGAATTCTTTATTGTTTTCACCAATCGCAGCCGCATAGGAAATCGCCGCGAAGATAACGCTAACCAGCGTCCAACCGGCGAAAAGGAGTGCCGTCCTGCGCCAATTCATGTTGAGGTTACCCATGACGACTCACGCAGATTATATCAAACGCGAGGTCAAAAAGAGCGCCTTCCAAAAGAATGTCGTGAGTGGTCGCTAAAACGGCGCGAACTTACCCGATCAAGGCACGACTCGCATTCGACTAAAGCGGTATTAACCGCGACGGGGTTAGTATCAGACGCGGCGTGACAAGCGAGAGTTGAGAGAAATTGGTCCAACAGAAGGAAACAACGGAACCGAAGGCTCAACTGGGATTTTCGTTTACTTTGTTGTCTTCTGTTAATTCTTTGAAATTCGGTGGATTCTGTCGATTTGACTACTCTCCGATGATTTTCACGAGCACTCGCTTTTTCCTTCGGCCGTCGAATTCGCCGTAGAAAATTTGTTCCCATGGCCCGAAATCCAGTTTGCCTTTCGTGATTGCGACGACGACTTCGCGCCCCATGACCTGGCGTTTGAGGTGGGCGTCAGCGTTGTCTTCGCCGGTCCGGTTGTGTCGATAGGCGTTCGTCGGTGCGTGCGGCGCGAGTTTTTCCAGCCAGAGCTCGTAGTCGTGATGGAGCCCCGGTTCGTCGTCGTTGATGAACACTGAAGCCGTGATGTGCATGGCGTTGACAAGACAAAGTCCCTCTATTACGCCGCTCCGGTGAACGAGTTCCTCGATCTTCGGCGTGATGTTGATGAATCCGCGTCGATCGGGCACTTCGAACCAAAGATGTTCAGTGAGTGATTTCATATCGAAGAAGTTCATGGTTGATAGCTGAGAGTTGAGAGCCGGGCAATCCGATCCCCACACGCGACGCTGGAATGCGCTTCGATTCTCATCTTAAAGAGGGAATCAGGATTCACTCTGACGTGGCACTACAAAATCCCCACACACGCACAGCGACAGCGACTTGATAAAAGGAGATAAAATCAACCATGCATCCAACTACGTACAACGCGAAAGCTTATTCCGCCGCGAGTGAAACATCGCCCCTGGCGTCCACTAAAATCCAACGTCGTGATCCAACTGATCGCGATGTGCAAATCGAAATCCTGTTCTGCGGCATCTGCCATTCCGATCTCCATTCTGTCCGCAACGAGTGGAGCGAGTTCATGCCCACGAATTACCCGATTGTTCCCGGTCATGAGATCGTCGGCCGTGTCACCAAGGTCGGCTCGGGAGTTACTAAGTACAAGCCCGGCGACCTCGCTGCGGTCGGTTGCATGGTTGATTCGGACGGCACCTGCCCACAGTGCAAGGCTGGCCTTGAGCAGTTTTGCGCGAACATGATTCTTACCTTCAACTCGCCGGACAAGCACCTCGGAGGCGTGACCTACGGTGGCTACTCCGAAAGCATCGTCGTCGATGAACGCTTCGTTCTGCGTGTCCCCTCCAACCTCAATCCAGCCGCAGCCGCGCCGCTGCTCTGCGCCGGGATCACGACGTACTCGCCGATGCATCACTGGGGCGTCACCAAGGGCAAGAAAGTTGGCGTAGTCGGCCTCGGCGGACTGGGCCACATGGCGGTAAAATTTGCTCATGCGCTCGGAGCGCATGTCGTCGTCTTCACTACCTCGCCTAACAAAAAGGAGGACGCGCTTCGCCTCGGCGCCGACGAAGTTGTCGTCTCCCGTAATACCGACGAGATGAATAAGCACGCTGGCAGCTTCGATTTCATCCTCGACGCCGTCTCCGCCGATCATGACATCAATGTCTATATCAATTTACTCGGCGTGAACGGTAACCTTACGCTGGTCGGCGCTCCCGCGAAGCCGTTGGGCGTCGCTGCGTTCAATCTCATTGGTCGGCGGCGCAGTCTCTCCGGCTCGATGATTGGCGGCATCCCCGAAACGCAGGAGATGCTCGACTTTTGCGGCGCCCACAACATCACCGCCGATGTAGAAGTGATCCCTATTCAGAAAGTCAACGAAGCCTACGAGCGATTGCTCAAGTCCGATGTGAAGTACCGGTTCTCGATCGACATGGCTTCTTTTAAATCAGAGTAATCAGAGAGTTGATGGTTGAGAGTTGACGGCAGATTCGCCATCGGGATTCAGAACAATGCAGAAGCGCAAACTTGGAAAATCTAACCTGGAAGTCTCCGCGATTGGACTGGGCTGTATGGGAATGACCTTTGCGTACGGCCCACCTGGCGACAAACAGGAGATGATCTCGCTGATTCGGTCGGCCGTGGAACGCGGCGTCACATTCTTCGATACCGCCGAAGTTTATGGTCCGTACACGAACGAAGAATTAGTAGGCGAAGGCCTCGCTCCTTTTCGTGAACAAGTGGTGATAGCCACCAAGTTCGGATTCAAACCTGATTCCAAACCCGAAACCAGGTGGAGTAATTTGGATAGCCGGCCAGAGCACATCAGAGAAGTTGCTGAAGGTTCGCTCAAACGACTCCGGACCAACGTTATCGACTTGTTCTATCAACACCGCGTCGACCCCGACGTGCCAATCGAAGATGTGGCAGGAGCGGTGAAGGAGCTGATTCAGGAAGGGAAGGTCAAACACTTCGGACTTTCTGAAGCAGGAGTGCAAACGATTCGTCGCGCACATGCTGTTCAAACGGTGACGACAGTCCAAAGCGAATACTCGCTATGGTTCCGAGATCCTGAGAAGGAACTGCTGCCGACACTCGAGGAACTCGGGATCGGTTTCGTTCCATATAGTCCTTTGGGACGGGGCTTCCTCACGGGAAAGATGAACGAAAACACGACATTTGACAGTTCGGACTTTCGCAACATGCTTCCGCGTTTTACGCCGGAGGCTCGAAAAGCAAATCAAGCGTTAGTTGATATGCTTGGCGAGATGGCGAGACGCAAAAAGGCAACGCCTGCTCAGATCGCGCTTGCCTGGTTGCTTGCGCAGAAGCCGTGGATCGTTCCGATTCCAGGAACTACGAAACTGAAGCGGCTGGAAGAGAACATCGGAGCAGCAGCAGTTGAACTTACCGCCGACGATCTTCATGAGATCGAAAGAGTCGCGTCAGAAATCAACGTGCAAGGAGCTCGATACCCTGAAAAACTCGAGCAAATGACCGGGCGCTGAAGAAAGTGATTAGTGATCAGTGATGAGTGATTAGAAGAGTTGAGATTTGATCCGCCTTCGCTAACGGAGTGACAATGAAGTTGAGGAAGACCAGGCGGTTAGGAAGGAAATACAACTGCCTGCTATTTTCGATCGCGTCCTCACAATAAATCTTGTCGCGAACACGGCGATTTTCTACGTCGCGACGCGCCTTTATTTGCTGCCTTTGGTTCCGCGTGTCCGACCGCAACAAATTCTTGTTCCCATTCTTCTTTTACATTCGATGCGACATCTGGGGCTGATGTTCCTGACTCGCGGCGCCACTTTTCGGGGAATGCCGGCGCAGTTTGCGTATCCGGCCGCGTTTGGCGATCTGATAACCGCCGTGCTCGCGTTCGCAGCAATTCCGCTCGTGTTACGCAGCAGTCGGCTGGCAAAGCCGGCGGTGTGGATTTTCAATATTTTTGGAACGCTTGACCTGCTCGCAGCGATCACCTTTGCCACGATTTACGATGCGCCAATCACAATGGGACCAGCCTATTGGATTCCGGCCTTTTGGGTGCCGCTGTTGTTGGTTACACATTATGTGACTTTTGTTCTTCTTCGTCGCCGTTGGCAGCTTTGAGTCGCTGTTACAGTTTCTGATCTGCTAGAGTTGGTGGTTTGCGATCGCGCCAGGCAGCCGCAACTAGCGCCAGACACCGTGCGTGCGACGACTAGGCGTTATCAAGAATTTCGGCGACCTTTTTAATCGTGTTCCAATTGCGGTTGGTGGCTGGCACGCCGAGAAGTTTCTCCATCTTGCCGAGGTAGCTGATCGCCCTCATCTGCCGGCGATACAGCCCCAAAACAAATCTGTCCTCGATCGCGATGACTTTGAGCAGCCAGTCATCGTCCGAAGGTAGACTCAGAGGAAGCGCAGGCGGCGAAGGAAGTCGTTTGGCCAGCACATTGACGAACCGCGTTATGTCCGGACCGGAGGGTTGTCGTGAGAACGGGTCCTTTGATGCGAGTTTGATGATGTCGCCGACGGGACAAATCATGATCTCGGATTTGAACGGCAACTTCTTCGCGATCGCATCGCGCAAAACGGATTCGCGCACGTTTTCACGTACAACAAAGGTGCCGACTGCACCGATGTTGACCACACCGAACTTCGACAACTGTTTCGCGATCAGCGCGGGCTGACACCGATTCGCTCCACCGACATTCACCGCACGCAGAAAGACGACCTGGCGCATCAGGGAGGTAAGAATGAAGAATTAGAAATTAAAAAAGCGAAAATGTTTTGGTCCCAGTTGCAAGCTTCTAGCCGCTGTGAACGTTCAGGTAAGATTCGTCTGAATGAATCGTGGGCTGGCGTGGATATCAATTTGACGCAGAACCGTCGTTCCTGAGTTAACGAAACGGTGCGGCGTGTTTGCAGGGATGACGACGATGCCGCCGGATTGCACTTCGCGCGTTTCATTACCGACGGTGATGGAGGCGCGACCTTCAATCGTGAACGCGACTTCGACATACGGATGCGTATGTAACGGCGGGCCCTGGCCGGGCTTCGCGTTGACGATGTAGGCCGAAAATGGCGCGCCCTGCTTTTCACCCAGGAATTCATACGACATTCCGACAAACGGAAGCTGCTCGAGATTAAGAAAGCTCATGACGGAATGTAGCTGAAATGCCTCGCTTGACATGCAACCAAATGGTTGCATGATGATGGCTGATGGATGCAGTCTTTAAAGCGCTCGCCACGGCGAGCCGCAGAAAATTGCTCGACGAATTGCGCGAAGAGAATGGGCAAACGTTGAGCGAGTTATGCGAGCACCTGGCGATGACCCGGCAGGCGGTGACCAAGCATTTGGTGTTGCTGGAAAAAGCAAACCTCATCGCCGTCGTGTGGCGCGGGCGCGAGAAGCTGCATTATCTCAATCCGATGCCGTTGCATGAGATCTACGAGCGTTGGATTGGCAAATACGAACGCCATCGTCTTCAGGCGTTGAGCGATCTGAAAAAAGGTCTCGAACAAAAGAAAACCAAGAAAGCCAAAACAAAGTAATCCTATGAAGAAAGACCAATTCGTTTACGTAACCTACATTCGCACCACGCCTGAGAAATTGTGGAAGGCGCTCATCGAACCGGAATTCACGAGAAAGTTCTGGGTCAACACAACTCAGGAATCCGAATGGAAACCGGGCGCTTCGTGGAAGATCAAGGCGCCGGGCGACATGATTACTGATAGTGGCGAAGTTCTCGAAATTGAGCCGTCTCGCCGGCTCGTGTTGAAATGGCGAAATGAGTTTCGGCCTGAATTGAAAGCGGAAGGTTATTCGCGCCTGACTTACGAGCTCGAGAGGGAAGGTAAATCAGTCAAGCTCACGGTCTTTCACGAAATGGAGAAAGAAGGCTCGAAGTTCATCCAAGCCGTCTCGACCGGATGGCCGCATATTCTAGCCAGTCTCAAAAGTCTGCTGGAAACCGGCGAATCGCTGGAAGAAACACGCGAATGGCCGCGTGAAGCGTGCAAATAATCCATTCGGAAAAACCCATCGGGATTTAATCGTCCAGCCCGGCGTTGGATCGATGAATTCGGCTTACGCCGGGTGGCGGGTGGGGTGGATCGGCTTCTCCGTAAATGCCAGTCCGGCTCGGACCAATGCCAAGGCAACCGCCGACAGCGGAGATATTCGGCGGTAAAGCGCCATCACTCCGCCAACGCGTTGAGGAGTCGCCGCGGCGACCGTTCCACCGTCGATTTCGGTAGGGGCCGCATTGGCTACTCCGCCCGGCAATCCTGTTTGGACGAACAGCAAAAACTTTCGCCGAATGTCGAAATGCGCTGTTGCGGCGCGTCTTCATTATGGAGGTGATCCGCTATGTTTACCGCATTCATTATCGTTACGCTCTTGACCGCCGCAGCCAACACATATGCGGCTGTTGTGGATTTTCGTCGTCCTCAGTGGGTGCTCGACAACGTCGCTAAATGGGGCGGGTCGCATTCGTGGTTATTTCCCTTGGGAGCCCTTAAGGCCGCAGGCGCGCTTGGACTATTAGTGGGCATTGGCGTTCCTCAGCTCGGGATCGCAGCCGCCGTGGGTCTAGTCTTGTTTTTCGTCGGTGCCATTACAGTTGTGATACGTGCTGGCCGGTACTCACACCTTCGATGGCCGGGGACGTATCTCTTGCTGGCTGTAGCATCGCTGGCGCTGCGGCTCGCAGTGTCGTAATCGAACCTTGTAGATGCCCGAAAAAAGTTTCGGGAAATGTAGAAACATCCGAGTGCCAAACGTCTTCCTTGTGAGGGCGCGAAGGTTTGCGGCCCGATCATAAGCAAAAACGAAATAAGAAAGAGAGAAAGCAAAATGAAAACGATACAACCACGAATGAAAAACCCAGCGATGCTGATTCCTGAGGCAATGCAGCCCTTCATGGCTTTTGTGGCAGCTGTGAGAAAAAGCGGTGTGTCCCAACGCGCGCTCGATCTCGTCCACCTGCGTGCCAGCCAAATCAATGGCTGCAGCTTCTGCGTTGATATGGGTTCTCGGGAGCTTAAGAAGGCGGGCGAGACAGACGATCGCCTGTTTTCTGTAGCTGCCTGGCGCGAAGCGCCCTATTTTACCGAGGCCGAGCGCGCCGCGCTGGCGCTTGCCGAAGCGGTTACACGGCTTAGCGACCGGTCGGATCCAGTGCCGGAAGAGATCTGGAACGAGACCACTTTGCACTATAACGAAAAGGCGCTCGCAGCCCTGATCCTTTGGATCGCCACGACCAACTTCTTCAACCGTGTCAACGCGACCATCAGACAAGTGGCGGGCGACAATCCATGGGAAAGCCGCTGAGAAACAAAGAACAACACAACAACTGAAACTAACACTATGAGATACGCATTACTTGTTCACCAGTCACAGGAACACTTCGACCGTCGCAATGACGCGGCTGCCGTGGCCGCCGGGAAGGCTTACGGTGAAGCCCTTCAGGCTGCAGGCATCTTTGTCGGCGGCGCCGGATTAGACGCGCCGCAGAACGCGACGACCGTTTCGGTCCGCGACGGAAAACGGCAAGTTCACGATGGTCCTTATGCCGAAACGAAAGAGTTCCTCGCCGGATTTGGCATCATCGACGTGCCGAATCTCGATGCCGCGTTGGAATGGGCTGCGCGCCATCCTGCTGCCGGATTTGCCTCAATCGAAGTGCGTCCCTTGTTGGGATCGCATTTCATGGTTGGAACTCCGAAGCCTCCCAAATGAGCGAAGCCGCGACGAGCGTCGCCATTGAATCCGTTGTTCGCGATTCATATGGGCGGCTTGTCGCTTATCTCGCGGCGCGATCGGGCGACGTCGCCGGCGCGGAAGACGCGCTTGGCGACGCGTTCGTTGCGGCGTTGAAACGATGGGCAACGGAAGGCGTTCCTGAAAAACCGGAAGCATGGCTGCTGCATGTTGCTCGCAATCGCATGATCGACGCAGCGCGTCGAAAGGAAGTGCGGCAGAAATCAGAAACGTTTCTCCAGCAAATCGCGGAGGAAGCGCAGGCCGTCGCGAAAGCGCACGAATATTTTCCCGACGAACGATTGAAACTTCTTTTCGTATGCGCGCATCCAGCGATCGATTCAGCCGCCCGCACTCCGCTGATGTTACAAGCTGTTCTTGGCATTGACGCCGCGCGCATTGCCTCAGCTTTCCTGGTCTCTCCTGCGGCAATGAGTCAGCGCCTCGTTCGGGCGAAAAATAAAATCCGTGACGCTGGAATTCCTTTTCGCGTGCCCGAACCGCCGGAGCTGGAGGAACGGGTTTCGTTTGTTCTCGAGGCCATTTATGCCGCCTATACGACTGGCTGGGAAAGTTTGATGGAAACGGCTTCGACGCATCACGCGCTCGCGACAGAGGCCGTTACTTTAGGGCGAATGTTAACGCACTTGATGCCGCGGGAGCCGGAAGCTCTCGGTTTGCTTGCACTCATATTGCACTGTGAAGCGCGACGCGAAGCACGTTACACAAAAGGCGGTAAGTTTGTGCGGCTGGATCAGCAGGACACGGCTCTTTGGTCGCAATCGATGATTGAGGAAGCCGAGAAACATCTGCGGTCCGCTGCTGCGTTCAAGCACATGGGGCGCTATCAATTGGAAGCCGCGATTCAGTCTGTTCACGCCAGTCGAGCGAAAACCGGACGCATCGATTGGAAGGAAATCGCTTTACTCTACGAGGGCCTGGTGCGGATTGCGCCTGGCATCGGTTCGCTCGTTGGGCGAGCTGTTGCGATTGCGCAGGCCGAACAGCCGGCCGCCGGATTCGCCGCGCTTGAACAGATTCCATCGGATCGGACCGCGGATTATCAGCCATATTGGGCTGCGCGCGGACATCTGCTTCGCTTGCTGAATCAGAAGGATGAAGCTCGAGAAGCGTTCGATCGCGCCGCGAGCCTGACAGATGATCCCGCGTTACGCGAATATCTTTTTCAACGTTCATCTGACGATACGAACAGGATCGCCTGAATGTCTGTTGTTATTTTCTCTATGCCCCGCATTTCTTGCTGGTCACGGTAGGAGAAATCTTGACCACCTGTGGCTAACAGCCTTTGACTAGCGTTGGTTGTAAGAACCGAGAGCAATGCGAAACAAGAAAACAAAAGGAGATCTCAGTGTCCAGGCAATTGCAGGGACTCATGTCGTGCTTCTCGGGATGGATTTACCCGAGCAAGATTGCCCGGGCTTGCTTGGATTTGCCTTGCGACGAGAAGATCATACCGAGGGTGAGAAATATTGGCTGTCGGGATATAAGACTTTCAAAAGCACAGAGCCATTTCCACCTCCAGGGATGCTCTACTCAACGCGACAACATCCTATTCAAGGCTTCACGTGGTCGGATTTCTCCGCGAAACCGGACCACGAATACACCTATGAAATATTTGCGCTGAGAGGCACGCCTGCGACTCCGCAACAGGCCGAAAAAGTAGCCGTGAAGATTCGCACTGAGAGCGAGCATGGCAGGATCCATCATGTGCATTTTAACCGCGGAGCCGCAGCATCGCAGGAATACACGCGCTTGTTTGGCGACAAGCGGCCCGAAGAAGTAGGACCGGCGGCGTTCACATGGCTTTCGCGCGGCGCAGCCGAATCAATCGCGGATTTCATCGGGCGCGCCGTTGGCCCGGGTTGGGGACTGCGCGTCGGCGCTTACGAATTTACCGACGAGAATGTGCTAAAGGCGTTAGGCGCAGCGCGGGACCGCGGCGCGGATGTTGCCGTTCTCTATCACGCAAAAAATGACGAACAAAAGACCGCTAATGAGGCAGCGATCCAGAAATTCGGTCTGGGGAATATCTGCCAGCCCCGGAATGCGCAGGGCCTGACACTTTCCCATAACAAAACCATCGTGTTAACGAAAGCCGGCGTAGCACAAGCAGTGGTCACGGGTTCGACCAATTTCAGTGTCGGAGGAATTTATGGGCACAGCAACGTTGTGCATATTTGTGAGAGGGATGACGTCGCGGCGAAATATTTATGGCTGTGGAATGAACTGAAGAAGAACACGCCGAAATCTGCGGATGTGGGCGTGCTAGCCGGTAAGACGCCGCTTCCAGACGATCCGCTGGCAAAACAAATCACTCCTATCTTTAGTCCGCGCGATTCTCTGGAGGCTTTGGACTGGTATGCGGAGCAGGCCAAGGGCGCGAATGACGCGCTGTTCATGACGTTTGCCTTCGGCATGAACCAGCGTTTCCAGGATGCGTACCGAACTGGAACCGCCAAACTGCGTTACGCGTTGATGGAAGCGATGAGCGGACCGACCAGGACTAAAGAGCAGCGCCTCGCAAACGAAGCGGCAATCATCAAGCTAAGAAAAATGAAAGCGAACAAGTTCGCGATTGGGTCGCGTTTGGGTAAAGGCGCGTTTAACCACTGGCTCGTCGAGCAGCTCTCAGGATTAAACGTTAATGTGCGATATCTGCATACAAAATACATGCTGGTTGATCCTTTGGGCGCCAATCCGCTGGTAGTTTCCGGTTCTGCGAACTTTAGTGAGGCTTCGACTACGAATAATGACGAGAACATGCTGATCATTCGAGGTAACCCGCGCGTCGCCGACATTTATCTTGGAGAGTTCATGCGTCTCTATCGCCACTTCGCTTTTCGCGACTGGCTTACGCAACACCCGGAAGCGGACGAAGTACAAGTGGGTCATTTGGACGAGACCGATCAATGGTGGAAGAGCTACTTTGGCGACAGCTTCGAATCCCGGCAACGCAGCTACTTCGCTAGCTAGAAGCCATATGCTGCTTAAGGGCGTCTGTGCCAGACGCCATGGCGTTTCACAGAAACGCCCTACAATTTTGCGTTAGCGGCCGCATCTCACCTCGGCACGTAAACGGCATAGCCACGCGGCGGCGCCCAGAGATCGACCCAGCCTGACTCGTTAGTCCATTTTTCCTCCGGGCCCCCTACGTCATCGTGACCGCGCCACGCTGCGGGAACAAGACGGGTGTTGTTCCACCGTGTTTGAATCCAGGTGCCGTTCCAGCCAGCGCGATTGTTTAACACAAAGATCAGTCCGCTTCGATCGCCGTTGCCCAGGCGCTGCATGACATAGAGATCGTCGTTTACGAAAAGCACCTGCGCCGCGCCGCGCGCATTTTGCTCGTGAATCTTGATGAGCGCGTCGATACCGCTTTGATTATTGGGCTGGGCGAGATCCCAGTTGAAGTAATCCTGCCAGAAGACACACGGATAACCTTCGTGCGTAAGTATAAAGGCATAAGCGAGCAGCTTGTCATTAATGATGGGACTGTCACGCACCACATCGTGGTTCTCGGCGAAGGTGACAGCTTGCTCTGGGCGGTCCCACACCAAAACTCCGCCTTCTGCGAGATTGCGGAGACTGAATCCGTAGCTGTCGCACAAGTCACGCAAACGCCAGCGCAGCGGGAAATCAAACGCACCGACCGGATTGTCCGACCACGCGTTGGCTTCATCGAGCCAATCATCGATCGTGCGTTCGCTGTCCCAGCATTCGCCGACTGCGTAAGGTTTGAAGCTGGTGCCTCCACGCAGGGCGCGCAGTTCCTGAATCGAGCGAACCATCCAGCCGCCGTAACCCTTGACCATGTCGTAGCGGAATCCATCGAACCCAACTTCTTCCAAGAGCCAGCGAGCATAGTTGATGAGCTCGGTGTAAACCAAAGGCGCCCGATGGCAGAGGTCGGGCATGTCGCCGAAAGTCGCGCCGTCCCATGTCTCATACTGGCTTGGATGAAAACATTTCCAGTCACGCTGAAATTTGCCGCTGCGCGGCGTGAACTTCGTCCAGCGAGACTGGCCGTCGATCGGATTCAATTCCTGGGCATCGCCGCCGCTGTTATGATTGAACACGAGGTCGGCCTAGACTTGTAGCCCGAGTGCGTGAGCGGACTGGATAAGATCGAGCAATTCTGCTCTGGATCCGAACCACGTAGGCACGCCGCCTTTTTGATCGAATTCGCCCAGGTCATAGTAATCGTAGGGATCGTAGCCCATCGATTTCCACCCAGCCGCTTTGTTTGCGGGCGGAAGCCACAGTGCCGTGAAACCTGCCTGCGTGATCATCGGCAGTTTAGATTTGATATGCGTCCACCATTGATGCTCGCGATTTTCCGCTTGGGGACAATCCCAATAAAACGCTTGCAACATGACACCCATAATTCACCCTCCTTTTCGGTGCATGAGAACATGCCATGCTACATCCCAGATTTGGACTAACAAGAGGCAATCAGGTCACGGAAATGTTACGAGCGAGTGTACCAGTGTCTCTTGTTGTAGCGTTTTTGATAATCGGCGTCACGGGTTGCGAAAAGAAGAGTGGGGAAGCAGTGGTGCTTACGAAGGAGCACATCGCCGCCGCGTTGCCAATTGCGGAAACGCCGAACGCTCAGCCCGCGCCTAGTCCGGATGACCAACCCCTCGTCCGGCAGCGGATGATGAAATCACGGTTGATGGGTACGTGATGAAACCAGAGGCACGGGGCACGAGCCGCGATCCGCGTGCGTTAAAGGCCGAACAGTGGATCGTGAAACTGAGGATGCTTGACGACGGTCGCAGGATTCAAGTCCACGCCGATCAAGCGCAATGGGAGAAATTGCGTGAAAACGACCGAGTCAAGGTCACATATCGCGTGGGCAAAATTCCGGAACCGTCTGGGGCGCCGAGATTGACTAAGGATTCGGCCGGCTTCCCATTCAAAATTGCTTGCGGCAATCAGGGGTCTGCGTGACGCGAAGAACTTCAGGCGACGCCTAGCAGCGGCCGTACGCACGCGGAACCGCCGCGTCATGTCGAAGTCACAGAGTTTTTACACGTTGTAAACCAATTCGTCACATTTCGCCTGTAGGTGTCTGAAAGTGCGGTCTATGCCGCCGAAACCGACACAAAACCAATCCAACAAAAACAAACTATGAAACTAACTCTTAAGAATTCATTACAGCCCAGGCTTTGCGCACTCGCAGGTTTCTCTATCGCGCTCACTATGGCTGCCACAAACGCAGCCGCGGACCACGTGAGGGTCTTCAACGAAAAGGTCAGTGGCGTGCCCGCAGCAAATCCTGTTGCGATCTCGCCCAACGTGTTGTCACCGGAGTTTACCGCCGCGCTCATCGAGCAGGGCGCCGATCTGCTGGAGAATCCGTCCGACCCAATCACGCAATTCGGCAACCTAAGCGACGGCAGTCGCACAGAGCCGGATGAAAACACGTATCTTATTCTTGATCATAATCCAGGTGGTCCCACGCCTGGCTACGATTATGGACGTCATTTTCTGTTTCAGGGACATGAGAACAGCGACGATCTCGCTCACGTCACGCGCATTAATCTTGATGTTGCGGATCCCGACCATCGTGTCACGCTCCTGACGCCAGTCGATGACAGTGGATTGACGCACTTCAACAGCATCGATGGTTCAACTTGGAATCCGTTTAGTCGCACCCTGCTCTTTACCCAGGAAGCCGGAAGTAACGGCGGCGTGATCGAGATGGGCGCCGATTTTGATCCAAACACCGGAGCAGGCGCTGGTTTGCGGACGCTGTACGGCAGCCTTGGCCGCGGCGGTTACGAAGGCATCCATCCTGATGACTGGGGCAACATTCTGATCGTCGAGGATGTCGGTGGCACCACGGTTTTAAATCATGGTAGGAATCCAAACTCTTTCATTTACCGGTTCGTTCCGGTGTCTCCGGACGATCTCACGCACGGCAAGTTGCAGGCGCTCCAGGTCTCGATCACTGGAAGCCCAGTCGTGTTCGTGCCAGTAGACGACCAGCACCCGAACGGCGACACACGGTCGGAGAACCAACTGCTGCTCCATACCGTGGGCGCGTCCTGGCCTGTCCAATGGGTCACGCTTCATGACACCGAGACCGATGGTACCGATCCATTTGATGCCAACGCTCTGGCCAAAGCTCTCGGCGCGACGCCATTCAAGCGCCCCGAGAATGGGCAGTTCCAGCCTGGTTCGCACTTTCAGACTTTCGTCTTCGATGTCACGGGTGACACGGATAATCGCGCGGGCACGGACCCTGTGCTGGCAGCGCGCGGTGCCTGGGCCGGAATCTTCCGCGTCGATCTCGACGCCAGCCGCGAGACTGGAAACATCTCTCTCGTCGTCTTGGGTGATGCTGACCACGCTTCGTTTGATAATCTGACGTTCGTGGACGATAAGGACACGATCCTAGTGGCAGAAGATCGCGGCGACACGTTGCACGATCAGTTGAACAGGCTCGATTCAATCTGGGCTTACAAGCTGGACAAACAGCTTCCGGACCGAAATCTCGTGACCCGATTCCTCGCGCTCGGTTTGGACCAAGTCGCGGGCGTGCCTGACGAAGAGGACAACGAACCGACGGGTCTGCACATGTCCGAGGGTGACAGCACAATCAGCGGATTGATCGGGACCAAGGTCTTCAAAAAAGACCGGGCCAGGCTTTTCTTCACTCAACAGCATGGTGAAAACAACCTGTTCGAAGTTTTTTCCCGCGACTGAGTGACGAACGATTGGTTAGGCAAAGCGGTCTCGCGCCCCAGACGTGCACGCGTCCGGGGCGCTTTTTTGTACAGCCGGAAAGTGTTTCCAACATTCTCGCTATCTTCCTCGGTCAGGATGCTTCGGCCTGACGCCGATCGTAGTTGCGAGTTCAATGATCGATATTAAAGCAGTCATTAGCCAGCAGTCGGTACAAACAAATCACCAGATACAAATGTGAAAACTAAACGGCGAACCAAGCTCGTATCACTTGTTGCCTTTGCGATCGCCATCATTCCCATGCTCGGTGCTAACGGATTAGGAGCGACTGATGCCGCGACGAAAGACTCGCGGCAGGTCCGTTATCGCACGGTTAAGGTTGAGGGACTCTCAATTTTTTACCGGGAAGCAGGACCGAAGGACGCCCCAACGATTCTCTTACTCCACGGATTGCCATCTTCATCCCGGATGTTCGAGCCTCTCTTCGCTCGGCTCTCGGATCGATTTCATCTTGTTGCTCCGGATTACCCGGGCTTCGGACACAGCGACTGGCCGGACCCGAAAAAATTCACATATAAGTTCGACCATATTTCCGAGATCATGAACCACTTCACCGAAACGCTCGGACTGTCGCACTACACACTTTACATGCAGGATTACGGGGGCCCTGTTGGTTTTCGCATGACACTTGCACACCCGGAGCGCGTAGAAGCTCTCATCGTTCAAGACGCGGTCGCACACAACGAAGGGTTGGGCGCGAATTGGAAGACGAGGCGGGAGTTTTGGAAAGATCGTGCGGCGAACGAAAGCGCGCTTCGCACAAATCTTCTTTCATTGCAGACAACGCGGGCGCGGCATGTCGGGAACGATCCGAACGTGGATCGCTACGATCCTGATCTGTGGACGGACGAGTTCGCGTTCCTGAATCAGCCGGGACAAGCGCAGATTCAAAGCGATTTGTTTTACGACTATCGTACCAATGTGGACGCCTACCCAAAGTGGCAGGCATGGATGCGCGAGCAGCGACCGCGCTTGCTGGTGGTCTGGGGCAAGTATGATCTATCGTTCGATCCTGGCGAACCGGAACGCTATCGCAAAGATGTGCCGAACGCCCAGATTCATGTTCTCGATGCGGGGCATTTTGCGTTGGACACAGCGACGGATGAGATCGCCGCGTTGGTTCGAGACTTTGTTGCCTCTTCACGTTGAGTGCCGCGTTTCGAAGAGGAAAGGTGGCTTTATATGCGATCTGATATTGTTCCGGCCCGATGAAAACGATAGACGGTTACGTTTTGATCAAGCCAGAAGAACTCTTCTGGCGTCCATCCAACCTGATGCGAATTCCAAACGCTGATTATCTGGAGCGTACTGGAAGTGAGAACCTGAGCGCGCGGCTCTGGCGGTTACCGCCCAAAAGCGCGAGCACGCTGCACAAGCACATCCGGCAGGAGGAATTTTATTTTGTTTTGGAAGGCCTGGGCCGAATGCGCGTAGGCGACGAGACCTTGAGCGTGCCGAAATACGGCGGCGTGCTGGTTGGGCCGGACCAGTTGCGGCAGGTATTCAACGATACCAATGCCGAGGCGCTTTGGCTCATCATCGGCGCACCGGAGGAACTGGAATTTTTGCAAGGCTCGAAATCCACCGGCGTGGACCTCTCACTGATCTATCCGGTCGATCCGAAACAATTGCCAAAGGAATTGGCTGGCGTTGAGTGGCCGCCGAAGAGTTGAGCTTCGGGACTGATCCGGCGACGCGGCACTAAGCGCGAAAAAAAAAGATTGACAGGGCTAAGCGAGTAGTGCATATACACACGATCATGGCAAAAGAACTGGATATGTCGGCGGCGGAAAACTGCGTGTGCTTCAACTTGCGTTGGGTGACGCGGGCTGTGACGCAGTTTTATGACGCGGAAATGCGGCGACATGGAATCCGCCCCACGCAGCGGTCGATCCTGGAGTCATTGAAAAGCAAGGACAGTTGGCACATGGCTGAATTGAGTGATTGGCTGGGAATGGAGCGCACGACACTCGTGCGAAATCTCCGGCCATTGCAGCGAGACGGTTTGGTGCGGGTCAATGGCGGCGGGCGCGGCCGGCTTGTCGAATTGGCAATTACGGCGAAAGGCCGAAAACAGATGGAGAAACTCGCGCCGGCTTGGAAGTCCGCTCAGCGCGCCGCGGTTAAAACTCTCGGTGAAAAACGTTGGTCCGCCATTCTTTCTGATCTCGAAACTGCCGCGTTGGCCCTGAACAAATAAACCCGGAATGCTCTCAAGGCGACAAACTTAACCAGATTGTGTATATGCACACTTCATTAAAAAACAAAATCACATTGGTCACCGGAGTTTCCTCCGGCATCGGTCGGGAAATGCTTGCAGGATGGCTGACGCTGGCCCTGATGGCAGGCGGGTGTTCCAAGCCAGCGATAAAAGATCCGCGCCTGCAGTCTCCGAGGGTGGAGGTTTTCAAGGCGAAAGCGGTCGGCTCGAATGGCAGAATCTTCACCGGGATCGTGGAAGCCCGAGTGCAAAGCGACTTGGGCTTCCGAGTCGCGGGAAAAATCCTGGAGCGATCCGTCGATGTGGGACAGCGGGTCCAGAAGGGTCAGCGCCTGATGAGGCTTGATCCCGAGGATCTCAGGCTCTCAGCCGCCGGGCAACAAGCCAACGTCGAGGCGGCTCGGGCCAAATACACACAAGCCAAGGCAGATGAAACGCGGTCAGGCATGCTGGTCAAATCCGGCGTGATATCGCCCCGGGAATATGATCAAGATCGGGCGGCGCTGGACACCGCCAAAGCACAGT
>WNGK01006806.1_pt1 | contig 28668 bp, 22 predicted proteins | sample 5400601 | NCBI WGS metagenome assembly WNGK01 (sample SAMN13153376, study PRJNA577476) | soil metagenome | isolation source: 60 cm soil or saprolite under Garry oak tree replicate 1 | place: USA:California | collected 2016-06-15
ATTCTTTACCGAAACCTGGATGATCGCCTCACTTGGCGCGCTTGTGAATAAATGGATGAGCAGGACCGGATAATTCGGAGGCGGCACACCCGTGAAGTCACTGGTGATGACAACGTTGTTGGGACCGATCTCACGATGAATGATGTCCAACCCATGGAGCACCATCCGCTCGGTCTCTTCCACTCGCGTTCCGGCAGGCGCCTTCAATCGAATACGCATCAGCGGGCTGTTTGTATCCGGAAAGAGTTCTGCTCCCATCCGCGGAACAGTGAAGTACAAGAAGGCGATCGATGCGGCCAGATAGCCGATCACCAGCGGCCAACGCAGCCGGAGTACGACTCCAAGATAGCTCCGATAAAATGATCTCAGGCGGCCGAACAGTCCTTCGCCTTCTTCGCCCCGATGCGCTTCCCGCATCAACCAGGTCGAAAAGACCGGGACGAGGCTGCTCGACAGCAGGTACGACGCGATCATCGCGAAACCCACCGCAAGCGACAGTGGAACAAATAACTGCCGCGCCACACCCGCCATGAAGAATGAGGGAACGAACACCGCCAGTATGCACACCATCGAAAGAAACCTGGCGATCGCCGTCCGGCTGCACGCTTCGACAACGGCCCGCGCTCGCGAGACGCCGGGAAGCATCTGGGTATGGATGTTCTCGATTTCTACCGTCGCCTCATCGACGAGTACACCGACTGCGAGAGCTAGTCCTCCGAGAGTCATGATATTGATCGACTGGCCGGCAGCCCATAGAAATATGACGGCGGTCAGCAACGCGAAAGGAATGTTCAACACGACGATGAGCGCGCTCCGCCAATCGCGAAGAAAGAGGAGCACCATGAGGCCGGTCAAGAGAGCGCCGAGCAGTCCCTCGGTCACCAGACCACGAATGGAATTTGCAACAAATGGGGACTGATCGAATTCGAGGCGGATATCCACATCTTCGGGCGCGGCTTTCTTGAAGTCCGGTATGGCCGCCTTTACGCGATTAATGACAGCCAATGTCGATGCGTCGGGACGTTTCGTTACGGGGATGTACACCGTTCTCTTTCCGTTCACATGCGCGTACGCCGTCAGGATGTCCGTTCCATTCTCGATCGTACCAATGTCACGGAGAAAGACCGTCGTTCCCGACACCGGCCGGATGGGAGTATCGAGTAACTCGGCCAGATTTCCGCCGAGAGTCGCGTTCGTTCTCGCAATCCGATCCAACTTCCCCGTCCGCAAATCGCCTGCAGGCTGAATAACAGTTCCCTTATTTATGGCGGCGATCGCCTCTTCCGGAGAAATGCGGTACTGCTGCAGCTTGTCCGGATTGAGGGTGATGACGATAGTTCGTTGGGCTCCTCCGAACGGCGGCGGAGCGGAAACACCCTCCAGCGTGGCAAACAGCGGCCGCACACGATTCAGCGCAATGTCTTGCAGGTCGCCTTGTGTACGCGATGGACTGCTGAAAATCAGTTGCGCTATGGCGACGCTGCCGGTGTCGAATCGCGTGATGAATGGCGGCACCGTGCCGGCCGGCATGAACGCGCGAGCGCGGGTGACGTAGCCCATCGTCTCTCCCATAGCCGAGGCCATATCTGTGCCCTGATGGAACACAAGCTTGAGCAGCGCCTGGCCGGGGATGCTCCGGCTTTCCACGTGATCGATGCCGGTGATGTAGAGGAAGTGATATTCATAGTAGTACGTTAAATATCCTTCCATCTGCTGCGGGTCCATGCCGCCATACGGCTGGGAGACATAGATCACCGGATCGCCGACCTGCGGAAATATATCGACAGGCATTCGTTCGAGGGCCAGCACGGAAGCAAGCGCAACCGCGATGAGCGCAATGACAACGGTCAATGGACGACTGAGCGCAAGTAATACGAGTCTCATATTCTCTGCCTTTTAGCTGTAGCGGCGGTCTATGACCGCCGCTACAGTGAATTCTCTACTGCCCCGCTTCATTGAGAAATGGTTGAATATCCCCAGCCGCGATGGCAACACCTAACAAGCCACGCCACACTCCAAGTCTCGCCAGAGCGTCGTCGATTTCCGCCTGCGTGAGAAGCCGTTCGGCATCGGCCACATCGACGATGTTTCCAAGACTAGACTGATAGCGCGCCGATGCCTGTTGGGACGCCGCGTTTGCCGCCGACACTTGAACCGGGGTGTCTGCCGCTATTTTACGTGAACCTTCGAGAACTGCTGAAGCCTGATTCCATCTCGCCGTCAAATCCGTTGTGATTTGCTGATATCGCGCTGTTTCAGATCGAACGATGGCGGATTGGCTCGCCTGCTTTGCCCGGATTGAAGGCAAATCCAGGATCGGAAAAGTTACGCTAAGCCCTAGAGCGTAGTTCTGAACATCGGGCGTGAGTCCATTCACTCCGCCGAGTCTGGTACCGTCGATGGCTGCGCCGGTCCCCCGCGCATAGGCCGAGCCTTGCGTAAAGAACCGCGGGTAATAGGACTTGTCAAGAATGGTAAGCTGTGCCTTTGCCTGTTCGACAGCCGCGTTTTGCTCGACGGCAATCGGATTTACGGCCGTGTTGAACTGCGGCGGGGCCGGACTCGGCGGAAGCTGAAGGAGTTTCGGCGCAGCAAGAGTAATTTGAGCCGGATCGACGCCGACAAACTGCGCAAGCACTGCGCGTGCAACCTCCGTCGCTTGCTGTGCACGCGCGACCTGAGTTCGGGCAGCCGCAAGCTCTGCCTCAGCGCGTGAGGCGTCGGCCCCTGGACGTAATTGAGCATCCACAAGGGCTCGAACGCTCCGAACCAACACTTCAGCTCGATCCACACCGGCTTGCGCTGCACGCACGGTTTCCTGTGCGGCGGCTAACGTCAAATACGCATCGGCGGCCGCAGCGGCAACGTCGAATTGGGTGCGTTTTAGAGTGGCGTCGGATCGCGTTTTCGCGGCCGTCGCTGCCGACACGCTCGCGCGACGAAGCCCGAAATCGAACGGTTCCCATGTAACCAAAGTCCCGACAGCGCTACCCCAGACCGTTCCAAAATTGTTTGTGCCCAGCACAGGACCGGAAATGGCCGGGATCACGCCTTGCGGAAACAACAAACCGAACGTATTGTTTCGTGTTGCGCGGTTGACCTGCGCAAGAGAATCGACCCGCGGGAGATAGGCTGTTCGCGCCAGATCGATTCCGGCAGCCGCTGCGTTCAGCTGTTCTTGTGAAACGAATACGGCAGGATAATTTTTCACCGCACCGTCTACCGCTTGCCCAATACTCATCGGCGTAGCGGGAGCCTGCTGTGCTTGTCCCATCAAATTCGTGAAGAACATTATCCCCACTGTTACTGTGACGCCAAATCGGCAACGTCTTCTCTGCTTCTGCATGTTTAGGTGTCCTGCCTCTTGGATAGAGTTAGCGTCAACCACGGAGCGAAGCGTACATCTTCTTTGCCTCTTCCAGACGACGGTTGCATTCATCCCAATTGATGTTCTGCATGAATGCGTCAATGTACATTGCGGCGTTCGCGCCGTAATCCATGTGATATGCGTGCTCGAACATATCGTTCACCAGAATCGGCCGCCCAAAAGCAACGTTGTCAGTGTGATCGAACGCAATGTAATTGTGAAGTTTGCCGTCGCGCAAATTGAAGTTCAGAATCGCCCATCCACTGCCCCCGCCGAGTGCGTTGGACGTGGCGCGAAAGCTCTGTTCCCATTTGTCAAGGCCGCCGAAATCCGCCGAGATCGCCTGCTGTACGGTTCCGGAAGCTTTGCCGTCGCCTCCCAGATTACCGAAGTATTCCTCGTGAAGAATGGCGGAGTTGGTTGCAATCAATTCTTCCATTCGCAGGCCTTTAATTTGGAACCCTGGAGCATTGTTCGGCAGGCCGGCCAACATTTGTTGGATTTGGCCGATGCGGCGTGCGGCACCGGCGTAGTTGTTATCGTGATGGGAGACAATTAGTTTTTCAGACAATCCTTTAAGTTTTTTCGGATCGAAGGGCAGCGGCTTGATCGGCCAGCCGCCTGCCGCCGGTGCCTGGGCTTCCAGTTCAGGCCGGAGCATTGAGGCTGCGGCTCCAGCGAAAGCTGTTGTGAGAAGTCTCCGTCGATTCATACATTCCTCCTTATCACTTGATTTGCTTGCGACAATACGCGAACAGCGCATCGTACATTGGAAATTGCTTCGCCAGTCGATCTTCGTCAGATAACCCCATAGCCTGGCAGCCGTCCGCTATCGCACGAAGGCCCAAGCCCTCCGGCGCCACATGTTCCTGTCCCTTGATGTCAGCGGCTCGGACAATTAAGGCCAGTAGCTTGAGGCCGGTCTCATTAAGGTGATAGTCTTCAATAAATGCTTCAAAGGTACAGCGCTCAGCGCGATGGTTGAGCTTCACTGCCGGAAGCCTGGGCGCATCGAAAGGGATAGCGCCCTCACGGGCAGCAACATCGAGTAGTTGAGCCTCTTCTACGAACAAGAATTCCGCATCAGCATCAATAAAACGGCGTATGAGCCAGGGGCAGGCGACTCGATCCACCTTGATGTTCTTACGCGTGACCCATTTCATACTTTTTTCTCCAACGGGAGCTCAACGCGAAAAATAGCGCCTGTCCCTTCAGCGCTCCTGACAGTCACACTGCCGTTGTAGGCGGTACAAATAGACTTTACGATCGCTAAACCAAGTCCGGTACCGCCAAGCGGCCGCGATCGTGCCTTGTCCACACGGAAGAAACGATCGAAGATTTGGGACGTCGCTTCCTTAGGAACACCAATGCCTGTATCCGCGACTTCGAGGACGACCCTTCCATCCTGTGGGAAGGTTGAAACCGAAACCGATCCGCCCGGTGGCGTGTATTTAATGGCGTTATCAACGAGATTAACGACAATTTGCTTGAGGCGCAGCGGATCACCCTCGAACTCCACGGGTTTTGTACTTTCAAATCGTAGTTCGAGACTCTTCTCCTCAGCCAATAGCCGCATCTGATCCACGGTTGTTCTGGTCATTTCAGTGAAATCAAAGCGTGTGCGTTCGACGAGAATCTCGCCCGCTTCCAATCGGGACATTTCTAATAACTGCTCGACAATTCGCGAAAGACGCTCGGCTTCCTCCAGCGCACTACCAATCGTTTCACGCAGCTCCACGCTAATTTCCGGCAATTGAAGAGCGTTCTCTAGTTCGCCGCGAATAATAGCGAGTGGAGTCCTAATTTCATGGGCGGCATCTGCAGAGAATCGATTGATATGGTGGAAGGCATCTTCGAGTCTTTCCATCATCCGGTTCAGCGAAATGGAAAGCCTTTCTACTTCGTCACCGCTGGGAATCACTGGAAGACGTTTGTTCAAATTCCGCGACGTGATCCGTTCTGCAGTTGTAGCAATTTCATCCATCGGCCGCAGCGCATTGCGCATGAGGAGGTATCCACCGCCGATTGCAGCTCCTACAATCAGAGGTAATGCAACGCCAAATGAGATCAGAAGCCCGCGCAGCACGCGTTCGACCTGATCATAGGGCGCGCCGGTCTCGATCAAATACCGGGTTCCGGTGCGATCGGGAAATGGCAGGCTAAATATTAAAAGTTCTTTCCCGTCTGAGAGATGTTCTTCGCGCAAGGATTGTGATGTTTCAAAACGTTTTGGACGAATCTGCTTTGGGTCGAAGGCACCGCTTTCCGGCGCGGCTGACGAATAGAGAATATTCCCATCAGCCTCGCGAGTGACGCGGACAAAACGGCCCGTGATACTTGGCGCAAAGTGCTCTTCGATTTCCGCGGCAACATAACCAGCCGGGGACTGATTCACATCGCGAATCCAACTTTCACCGATGGTCTGTGCATCCTTAGCAAGCGTATCGCTGAGATTTCTTTCCAGGAATTTTTCGAGAGCGAAGTAGATGAAGCCGCCGAATAGGACCAGTAAAACAGTCAGGAGACCCGCATACCATATGCTCATTCGGAAGCGAATGGATCGCGTGTTCATGCGGGCTCCTCATTTGCGATGAAGTACCCTACACCCCGCACCGTTCGAATGAGTTGCTGATCCGAATCGCCGATTTTGTCACGCAGATGCCGGACGTACACATCGACGATATTCGTTGCCCCGGTGAAGCTTTGATCCCAAACGTGATCAATAATCATGTTTCGCGAAAGAACGCGATCGGAGTTCGCCATCAGGTATTCCAAAAGCCCGTATTCCTTCGGAGTGAGTTCGATACGCTTACCTCCCCGACGGACTTGTTGCGTTAGCCGGTCCAGTTCAAGATCATCAATCCGGAGCACGCTCTCCCGCCTAAGGGTACCGCGCCGCAGGAGAGCTTTGACTCGTACGACGAGCTCTGCCATGGCGAAAGGCTTGGTGAGGTAATCATCTGCACCTGCTTCGAAATGAGCGACTTTGTCCGTCACAGCATCTCGTGCCGTTAATATAAGGACCGGTACGCTCGGATTCCTGCGGCGAACCCTCCTTAGAACCTCACTGCCCTCCCTCTGCGGCAGCAGCAAGTCGAGGATAATAAGGTCATAATCATAAGAAGTCGCAAGCTCCAGTCCCTCGCGCCCGTCATGCGCGACGTCCACACTGAAGGTTTCTGCTGCAAGCGCGCGCTTTACCAGCTGCGCCAGTTTTTCTTCGTCCTCGATAACAAGCAACCGCATCTGCCTGATCATCTATACCGGGAATAAATGAATGGCAAATGAATCGAACGTGAAAAATCATTCACAGGTTGTAATAGCCGTCGCGCTTGGATAACTGCAGCGGCCGGCCGAATAGTTCCGATAATTTGGATTCGACTAAGACTTCGTCTTTCGGACCGTCAGCAATAATGCGGCCGCGATTCATTAAAAGAATACGATCGATTTCAGGGATCAGATCGGAAACGTGGTGCGTCACCATGACGATGCCGATTCCGGATTGCGCAAGCTTCCGGAGAATTAATCGCAGCTCATGCTGCGCGGCGAGGTCCAACGCGACAGAAGGCTCGTCGAGAATCAATGTGCGGGGATTGTGGACGAGGGCACGGGCGATGAGCATTCGCCGCGCTTCACCGGTGGACATTTCATTTGTGAACCTGCCGGCAAGATGCGAAACCTCGAGTGTCGTCATCGCAAGCTCGGCTCGATCGACCATCTCGGAGGTGATGTCCTGGTGGGGCCATACGCCGATGCTCGAAAAAAATCCGGAAAGGACGATGTCACGGCCTGAAATGTAGCGCGTGCACGTCATCATGAGGTCGGTCGATACGATCCCGAGCAGCGCACGCAGTTCGAAGATGTTCCAGGTCTCCCGGCCCATAATCCGCGCCGACGACCCTTCCAGGAGCGGATAACATTCGCGCGTGATCGTTTTGATCAAGGTGGACTTCCCGCAGCCGTTGGGCCCGAGAAGCGCAACGTGTTCGCCAATACCGATCTTCAACGACACATTGTCCAGAGCCAGGGTCGGTCCCCGCATTACGGAAATGCGCTCGAACTCAATTAAAGAGTTATGATTCATTTCACGAGTTGATCCGGAGGTATTATGGCGCATCGATTCGTTTTTCTCTTGATCTGCCTGTTTTTCATGCCGGCTTTGATATTCGCACAAGATGGCGCTGCATTGTACCGGCGGCATTGTGCCATGTGTCATGAAGCAGGTGCTCAGACGCGCGCGCCTTCGCGTGATGCGCTGCGGCAGTTGACGCCGGAGCGAATTGTATATGCGCTTGAATCCATCGCGAGTGCGATGTCCTCGGTTGGACTGGCGCGCACGCGCGAAGAACGCCGCGCGCTTGCGGCGTATCTTTCGGGCAAACCTTTCGGAACGGAGAAGCCGCTGGATCTGGACCGGATGGGGTGCAAACAATCCGGTGCTTTCGATCCCGCTTCGGGCCCGGGCTGGAATGGCTGGAGTCCCGATCCCTCGAACAACCGTTTTCAAACCGCGGCCGCAGCGGGACTCGATGCGAACCAGGTGGCGCGGCTAAAACTCAAATGGGCTTTTGCCTTTCCCGGGGATATCGAGGCATACGCCCAACCCACGGTTGTGGGTGGCCGGATTTTCCTCGGCAGCGAAGGCCGCCGGGTTTACTCACTCGATCGCGCGACGGGCTGCGTCTATTGGAGTTTCACAGCCGATGCCGGTGTTCGAGCGGCTATCACTGTGGGACCTGTGAACGATGCCGGTTCCTATGGGGCGTTTGTTGGTGATCTGTCCGCGAATGTCTATGCTCTTGATGCGGCTTCAGGCCGGCTGTTGTGGAAGACCAATGTCGACCGGCATCGGGCCGCGCGAATTACAGGCGCGCCGAGGCTGCATGCCGGCAAGCTGTATGTGCCGGTGGCGTCACTGGAAGAAGCCAGCGGCGCTTCGGCGGATTACGAATGCTGTACATTCCGCGGCAGCGTCGTGGCACTCGATGCCGCCAACGGCAAGCAAATCTGGAAGACGTACATCATTCCCGAACAACCGAAAGTCGCCGGCAAAAACAAAAAAGGCGTGCGGCAGTGGGGGCCATCGGGAGCTGGTGTCTGGTCAACACCAACTGTCGACACCGATCACAGACTCATTTACGTCGCGACGGGCGATAACTATTCTCTTCCGGCGTCAAGGACCAGCGACGCCATTGTCGCGCTCGATATGGAATCGGGGAAAATGCGCTGGGTACGGCAGTTGACCGAGAAGGATGCATGGAACGTTGCTTGTATCCAGGCCGACCTCACGAATTGTCCTGAAGGGGCAGGGCCCGATTTCGATTTTGCGTCGTCTGCAATCCTGGTTCATTTGTCAAACGGAAAACGCGCTCTTATCGCTGGACAAAAGTCCGGTGTCGTGCACGCGTTGGATCCGGACCGGGAAGGCGAAATCCTATGGCAGGTCCGCGCCGGGAAAGGCGGCAATGTTGGTGGCATCGAGTGGGGACCCGCAGCGGATGAAAAGAACGTCTACGTTGCCGTTTCGGACGTACAGTTCGACACCAACGGACAGGTGAGTCCGAAAGCCGGTGGCGGACTGCTGGCTTTGCAACTTGCGGATGGAAAGCAAATGTGGCGCGCCGAACCGCCTCTGTGTCCGGAAACCCGCAAAGGTTGCAGTCCTGCACAATCCGCTGCCGTGACGGTCATTCCAGGCGTCGTCTTCTCGGGATCGCTCGATGGGCACCTGCGAGCCTATTCGACCGCGGATGGGCGAGTGATCTGGGACTTCGACACCGCACGCGAATTCACTACGGTCAACGGCGTGTCCGGGCACGGCGGCGCAATTAACGGTCCGGGCACGACTGCTGCGGGCGGCATGCTGTTCGTCAATTCCGGATATGGTTTTCTCGGCCAGATGCCCGGCAACGTCCTGCTTGCCTTTGCGCCGGAATAAAATTCGGGGTCAGACGGGGGTGAATTCCCTATTTTGTACTTCAAAAATAGGGAATTCACCCGTCTGACCCCGAATTTTATTTATCATTAAATAGACGATGAAAGCAGAGCTCATAGACATCAGCGCGTGCAAGAAGAATTTCGATATCGAGATTCCGCAAGAAGTCGTTGATCGAGAGATCACGCACATTGCGCAGGAATTCGCACGACGCGCTCGCGTGCCGGGTTTCAGGCCGGGCAAGGCAGCTGTCGTCAAAACGCGATTTCGCGAAGAAATCCTTTCGGAAATGATGCAGCACTTGATGCCCAAATACGTCGGAGATGCCATCGAAGAACGCAAACTGGATATTGTGCAGGCGCCCCGCTTTGAATCCGTCAACTACACGCCGGGTCAGCCGTTGCGCTTCAAGGCGGTTTTCGAGGTTTATCCGGATCTGGACATCACGAACTATGTCGGCATCCCGGTACAGCAAGTTTCATCGAAGGTCGAAGATTCCGAAGTCGAAGCCTCATTGAAGAAATTTCAGGACGAAATGGCAGAACTCGTTCCTGTTGAGGAGGACCGGCAGATAAAGGAAGGCGATTTTGCCGAGATTTCCTTCAGCGGCACCATCGAAGGCAGCGAAGAGCCGCCGGTCACCGCGCAGAAAGCTGTAGCCGAAGTCGGCGGCCGGAACACGCTGAAAGAGTTCTCAGAAAACCTGCTTGGAGCGAAGGCGAATGAAGAGAAAACATTCAGCGTTCAGTACCGGGCGGACTATCCGCAAGCGAAACTCGCCGGCAGGACCGTCGAGTACAAGGTGAAGGTGGAAGCGATCAAACAAAAGGAGATTCCGGAAATCAATGATGAATTCGCGCAGCGGCTGGGCGATCACAAGACTTTGGACGAACTCAAATCGAAGGTTCGAGCTGACCTCGAGAAATACAAGCACGAACACGCTCAGGAAGAGATGCGTGAAAAGCTTCTGGAGTGGCTTGAAAACAACAACGAATTCGAGATTCCGGAATCGCTCGTCGAGCAACAGCTTCAGATTCGAGTTCGGCGGTTGGTTCGCGACCTCTCCAGGCAGGGTATCAATCCGCAGAGGGTGGATGTCGATTGGAGCAAGATCCGGCAAGATCAGCACCAGCAGGCCATTCGCGATGTCAAAGGATCTTTGATTCTGGATTACATCTCAGAAAAGGAAAACATCACTGTAAACGATGAAGAACTCGATGCCGAGATCGAGAAAATCGCGGCTGAAACGAATCGGCCCAAAGAGAAAGTCAAGGAGATCCTTTCCCGCGATTCCGGGCTGGGCAGAATTCGAGGGCAGATCCGCAACAAAAAGACTTTAGATCTGCTGCAGCAAAAAGCTCGTGTTCTATCTTGACCCACCGACGCACTGGTTCAACAATGGTAGGCGAGGGATAATTAAACCCGATGACTACCGAACGAAATACCCTAATCCCAATGGTCGTCGAGCAGACGAATCGGGGAGAACGCGCCTACGACATCTATTCGCGGCTGCTCAAGGACAGCATCATTTTCATCGGTACGCCGATTGACGACAACGTCGCGAATCTGGTGACGGCGCAATTGCTGTTTCTGGAAGCCGAAGATCCGGAACGCGACATCTCGTTATACATTAATAGCCCCGGCGGGTCGATTACGGCCGGCCTGGCGGTCTACGACACGATCCAGTTCATCCGGAACGACGTAACGACGATTTGTGTCGGGCAGGCCGCAAGCATGGCGGCCGTGCTTCTTGCGGCCGGCTCGCCAAAGAAGCGTTTTGCTCTTCCCCATTCGCGCGTTTTGATTCACCAGCCATGGATGGGCGGTATCCAAGGACAAGCGACCGACATCGATATTCATGCAAAAGAAATTCTGCGCATCCGGACGATTTTGAATAAAATTCTCGCATCCCATACCGGTCAACCATTCGAAAAGATCGAGAAAGATGTCGAACGCGACTACATCATGACCGCAGTGCAATCGAAGGAGTATGGTATTATCGACGAGGTTATTTCCAAGCGAGGATAAGATCCTTGCCAGACGTGGGTTCCAGCCCAGGGGGCAAGGCAACTGTAGCGGCGCTCTATGAGCGCCGACAATCCGGGTTGAGAAACCGCCGGCGGTCCGCGAAGCGCAAGCGCGATAGCGCGCAGCCTTAAGTAATAGACCGCCGCTACAGTGGAGCAAAAGAGGAAATCCGTGAAAAAGAACAGTGATGATGTCCTGCGGTGCTCATTCTGCAATAAGAGTCAGAATGATGTGCGGAAACTGATAGCGGGGCCTACCGTCTTCATTTGTGATGAGTGTGTCGGCGTCTGCCAGGACATCATCGACGAAGATCAGAATTACGAACCTTCACCGAGAAACGTACACCTTCCAAAGCCGCCCGAGATTAAAGGCTTCCTCGATCAATACGTCATCGGTCAGGATAAATCGAAAAAGAAACTTGCAGTAGCGGTCTACAACCACTACAAGCGTATTGAACTGTCCCGGAAAAAATCCGATGTCGAACTCCAAAAGTCGAACATCCTGCTGATTGGCCCGACAGGCACAGGAAAGACGCTGCTGGCTCAAACCCTGGCCCGCCTGCTTAGCGTTCCGTTTGCGATCGTCGACGCCACTACCCTGACGGAAGCCGGCTACGTCGGCGAAGACGTGGAAAATATCATTCTACGTCTCATCCAGAATGCCGGCGGGGACGTCGAGCGCGCGCAAACAGGCATCATCTACATCGATGAAATCGACAAAATCGGCCGGAAGGACGAGAATCCGTCCATTACCCGAGATGTGTCCGGCGAAGGCGTCCAACAGGCGTTATTAAAGATGCTGGAAGGCACGGTCGCTAATGTTCCTCCCCAAGGCGGCCGAAAACATCCCCATCAGGAGTTTACGCAGGTCGATACGACCAACATTCTGTTTGTCTGCGGCGGCGCATTCGTCGGCATGGACAAGCTTATCGAGCGTAGACTGGCGGTCCGTAGCACCATGGGGTTCCACGGCGAGATCCGGACGAAGTCCGAGAACCCTCGCTCGGCCCTCCTCGAACTACTGGAACCGGAGGACCTGATCAAATTCGGCATGATCCCGGAATTCGTGGGCCGCGTCCCCATCGTCGCGATCTTGCACGACCTGGATCAGAAGGCATTGGTCGACATTCTCACACGTCCCAAGAACGCGCTCGTCAAACAGTACCAGCGTTTGTTCGAATATGAGAATGTGAAGCTCAAGTTCTCCGACGACGCACTGGAAGCCGTTGCTTTCGATGCGATGAAACGAAACGTGGGCGCCCGCGGCCTTCGGATCATTCTTGAAGAGCTGATGCTGGATTTGATGTACCAGCTCCCGCAACAAAAAGAGCACCGGGAGCTAACGATTACGAAGGAAATGGTCGAAAAGAAGGAAATCCAGCTGCCATTCCCGAAAGCTGGATAGAAGGGATTCGGCCGAAAGTCAAGACTGCCAACGATGTCCACCAAGGAAAAATACGAGCACACGAAGCTTCCGATGGTCCCGATCCGGGATGTTGTGATCTTTCCGTTCATGATGGTTCCCTTCGTCATCGGCCGGGAGAGCTCCGTCAACGCTCTGGAGACGGCGCTTCGCGGCGATAAGCGTATTTTCCTGGCGACGCAACACGACGCTACTGTCGATAATCCTAAGCCTAATGAAATCTATCAGGTTGGGACCATTTCCAACATCGTCCAGTCGCTCAAGTTGCCCGATGGCAACACCAAGGTCCTCGTCGAAGGCATTGAGCGCGCGAGGATTCTGCAGTTAGTCGAGGAAGAGGGTTTTTGGAAGGCGAATCTCCGTCTTTCTCCGTTCCGAAACCAAAGTTTCAGCGGCTACGACACTGTGGCGAGCCGTCTCAGTACGCAGTTCGAGCAGTATGTCAAACTGAGCCAGAACCTTAATGCCGATCAAGCGCTGGCTTCGATCAAAGTCGACGATGTCGGACGATTGGCCGACACGATTTGCGCCCATATGGTGCTATCGATCGAGGAAAAGCAGGAACTCATCGAGATCTTCAACCCTGTTGAACGCTGCAAAAGGCTAGCGGATATCCTCGATGTTGAAATCGAAAAGCTTCATGTGGACCGGTCCGTCCAAAACCGCGTCAAGCGACAGATGGAACGGGCCCAAAAAGAGTATTACCTCAACGAAAAGATCAAAGCGATTCAACGCGAGCTTGGAAAGAAAGACGAAAAGTCGGAAATCGAAGAACTGCGGCGGAAAATAGAAACGTCCGGCATGCCCAAGGACGCTTATGAAAAGGGGATGCAGGAACTGAAGCGGCTGGAGATGATGCCACCAATGTCGGCCGAATCCACCGTTTCGCGCAACTACCTCGACTGGCTGCTCGCGATGCCATGGAAAAAGAGGTCGCGGGAAATTCGGGATATTGAAACGGCCGAACGCGTTTTAAACGAAGATCATTACGGACTCGACAAGGTCAAGGAACGCATTCTGGAGTTCCTTGCCGTTCGGCAGCTGGTCAAGAAACCGAAGGGTTCTATTTTGTGCTTTGTTGGTCCGCCGGGCGTGGGAAAAACGTCGCTTGGAATGTCGATCGCTCGCGCAACAGGCCGCAAATTCGTCCGTCTTGCGTTAGGCGGAGTACGCGACGAAGCCGAAATCCGTGGCCATCGCCGCACCTACATTGGCGCGCTTCCGGGCCAGATCATTCAGATGATCAAGAAAGCCGGCACTGTCAATCCGGTCTTCCTGCTCGACGAAGTCGATAAGATGAGCATGGATTTCCGGGGGGATCCATCGGCGGCTTTGCTTGAAGTGCTCGACCCGGAGCAGAACTCCACATTCCAGGACCATTACCTCGACGTCGAATATGACTTGTCACAGGTGATGTTCATCGCGACGGCGAACGTGTTGCATACGATTCCTCAACCGCTGCAGGATCGTATGGAGATCTTGCGTTTGCCGGGCTACACGGAATACGAAAAGGTCGAAATTGCGCGAAGATTCCTGATTCCCAAGCAAATGGAGACCAACGGGCTGAGATCGTCGAATCTGGCCTTCAGCGATGAAGGTATAAAAGCGATTATCCGGCACTACACCCGTGAGGCCGGCGTTCGTAACCTAGAGCGCGAAATATCATCGATTTGCAGGAAGGTGACGCGCATTGTCGTCAAAGAAGGCCCCAAGAACAGCGTCACGGTCAGCGACGAAAATGTAGTTGACTACATCGGTATTCCAAAGTACCGTTCTAATCGCCATGAATCGCACAATGAAATTGGATTCGTAACTGGTCTTGCCTGGACCGAGGTCGGAGGCGAGATACTGGCTACCGAAGCCACGTTGATGGAAGGTAAAGGTAAGCTGACGCTGACCGGGAAACTCGGTGATGTCATGCAAGAATCAGCTCAGGCCGCAATGAGTTACGTGCGCTCGCGGGCGGAAAAGTTCGGAATTCCCAAAGATTTCTACCGTCGGCTTGACCTCCATATACACGTTCCCGAGGGAGCGATCCCAAAAGATGGTCCGTCAGCCGGTATCACGATGGCGACCTCTCTGGTGAGCGCTCTCACTCAGATCCCGGTGCGATGTGATGTTGCCATGACGGGAGAGATCACCTTGCGGGGAAAGGTACTGCCGATCGGAGGGGTCAAAGAGAAACTACTGGCGGCTCATCGGGCTGAAATTCGGACGCTCATCCTTCCCAAGGACAATCAGAAGGATCTTGCCGACATCCCAGCCAACATCAAAGATGAGTTCACCATCCACTTCGTTGAAAATATGGACGAGGTTCTGAAGGTCGCATTGACGCACAAGCCAACGCCATTGGTAGAAGACGCCGCGGGAGCTGTTCCTTTCCGGCCGCCGGTGGGTGGAGATGGCGACCTTCAAGAATCGATCATGCACTGAGGTATTGGAAAATCGAAATTGGAGACTTCTGGATCTGAATTTAGAACTGAAGAAATCTCCATCTGCAATCTCCAATAAATGGCGTTTGCTTGGCGGTCAACCTGATATAATGAAAATAGTCTCCGGCCTCTCGACGACGGTACTTTAGGCTGTGCACTATTGCACTTGCGCTTCGCGTCGTGAAAATCAGTTCCGCCCGCTTCATGAAGAGCACAACACGACCGGATGATTTTCCCCGAGATCAGCGACCTGAAATCGCTTTTTGTGGCCGATCAAACGTTGGCAAATCCAGTTTGTTGAATACTCTGACGAATGTCCGTGGACTGGCACGAACAAGTTCAACACCGGGCCGAACTCAGACGATCAATTTTTTTGTCATCAATGAGAGTATGTATTTTGTGGATCTGCCAGGCTACGGCTACGCGAAGGTTTCCAAGACGGTCAGAGAGAGCTGGGGACCGATGATTGAAGATTATCTGAGAAATCGTGAACAGCTAAACCTCGCCGTCATGATAGTGGATAGCCGGATGGCTCCGACAGACTCAGATGTCATGATGAAGCAGTGGCTCGATCGTTGCCGTATTCCGACTACAGTGGTTTTGACCAAGACCGACAAGATTTCCAATAACCAGTTGCATCAGGCGCTCCGTCAAGGAACGCAAATCTTAGACACAAAGGAGATAATTGCATTCTCAGCGGTCACCGGTGCTGGCAAGGACGCGATCCTGGCCCGAATCAGTGCCGCGACAACTTCAGATCCCACAGTGAGAAAAACCCACCTATGAGTTCAAAAAAATTCGTTGCTCCAGATCGTCCAGAAGGCGCAGCCACGATGGACATTGCACAGCTGAAAGAGATGAACATCTCCGCGCTGACGCAAGTTGCCAAAGACCTCAACATCCAGGGCGCTTCCGGTATGCGGAAGCAGGAACTGATCTTCAAAATCCTGCAGGCGCAGACCGAAAAGAGCGGCTTCATTTTCAGTGAAGGCGTGCTCGAAACACTGCCCGACGGATTCGGATTTCTCCGAGCCCCGGATTACAACTATCTGCCCGGTCCCGACGATATTTATGTGTCGCCATCCCAGATCCGCAAATTTGATCTGCGAACCGGCGATACGGTGTCAGGACAGGTACGCCCTCCTAAAGACGGCGAACGCTATTTTGCATTGATCAAAGTTGAGGCCGTCAACTTCGAACATCCAGACGAGGCTCGCAACAAGATCTTCTTCGATAACCTAACGCCGCTGTATCCGAACGAGCGCTTGAAGCTCGAGACGCCGAACGGGAAGGACAACCTTTCTGCTCGCGTCCTCGACCTTCTCACACCGATCGGAAAAGGACAGCGCGGCCTGATCGTGGCCCCGCCACGGACAGGAAAAACCATGCTGCTCCAGACGATCGCCAATTCCATCACAGCCAATCATCCTGAGGTCATCTTGATCGTGCTTCTGATCGATGAGCGGCCGGAAGAAGTGACCGATATGCAGCGTTCGGTGAACGGCGAGGTCATCAGCTCGACCTTCGATGAACCGGCTTCGCGGCATGTCCAGGTTGCGGAAATGGTGATTGAAAAAGCCAAGCGCCTTGTGGAGCACAAGAGAGACGTCGTCATCCTGCTGGATTCCATCACCCGATTGGCGCGCGCTTATAACACAATCGTGCCCCCATCCGGAAAGGTGCTGTCGGGCGGTGTGGATTCCAACGCGCTCCAACGCCCGAAACGGTTCTTCGGCGCCGCGAGAAATATCGAGGAAGGCGGCAGTATGACCATCATCGCCACCGCGTTAATCGACACGGGAAGCCGCATGGATGACGTGATCTTCGAGGAGTTCAAGGGCACCGGTAACATGGAAATCGGTCTCGACCGCAAACTCGTCGATAAGCGCGTCTTTCCAGCCATCGATATCAACAGGTCGGGAACCCGTAAGGAAGAACTGCTCGTTCCCAAGGATGAATTGAATCGGATCTGGATACTGAGAAAGGTTCTGAATCCCTTGTCTACTGTGGAAGCTATGGAGCTTCTGCTGGATAAGATGGGCAAGAACAAGAGCAACGCCGAATTCCTAGCTTCGATGAGCGGCGGGAGATAGCGATCATTCCCCTCCTCTGCGAGGAGGGGACCCGGCCAAAATCCACAAAATACCCCCCTCTCCCTTCCAGCGGCATGCGGAGTGCAATCGCCTAGGGACTGATGGTCGCCGAACTAACCGTGTTTACGTCCCGGTTTTATGTTCGGATGGGGCTTAGTTAGGGTACTCTCGTCGAACCATCCCACATCCTCAAGAACGGTGCCTCGCAGCAGAACTGCATGCGGTGGGAAATATCCACCAATAACGGGAGAGTGGAAGATATCGCCGTCGACGGTTTCGCGGGCCTCCCCAACACGGAATGAATTCGCCGGCGTGCCCTGCTCATCCGTTATTACGATTACCTCCAGATCGCGTCGTGGTCTGGCCAAGCGCGCTCTGAATCGCCTGATCAAAAAATTTCGCCTGCTTGTAACAAGGTATAACAATGCTGGCTAGTGGCATTTTTCTTCCATTTATTGACCTGGTCAGCGTCTCGCAGACGGCATCCGTTACGCACTTGGACGTCCACTAGGGAAATCAATGTTTTGAATAATTTATATGGATAAACGCGTTCGAACACCGGTTCCCTGACAGGCGGTTGTCAAACGGGTGAGGCGCGCAAGTCCAATGGAATCTGCAGACCTTTTCCCGACGCTTTGATTCTTCGCTGGGTAGTGACGGCTCTCCGGAAGGCGCTAAAGGCAACCATTCCCGCCGACGATAAATAGGGAGGATGGACCTTACGATCGTTATTCCCACTCGAGACCGAAACAACAGCGTTGTCGAGTGTGTGCTAGCCCTCGAACACAACGAGGCCGACATCGTCGTCGTCGATGATGGTTCGGCCCAGCCGGTTCTTTTACCATCGGACTGCGCTCGCGTCATCCGGCATGAACGGCCGCGCGGACGTGCAGCCGCTATCAACCGGGGATTCAAGGCGGCGCAACATGACATGGTGCTCATCATCAACGACGACGTTTACGCGGCGCCGGACATGGTGGTACGCCTAGTAGCCGAATTTACCCTGCACAACAATCCGAAGCTCGGGCTTGCCGCTCGAGTCATGTGCGATCCAGATGTGCCTCTGACACTGACGATGAAATGGATGGAAGAGGCTAAAAAGTTTCTCGCACCAATTCTGCTTTGGAAGCCCTTCGTGCTGGAGCAGGGCGGGTACGATGAAAATTTCAGTCGCCGTTTAGAGGATCTCGAACTGCAACTCCGCCTTAAGCAGCAGGGGTTCGAATTGCGCACAGTTGAGTCTGCCATCGGTTTTCAACAACACGCGGTCCAGATTCGTGATTTGATCAAACGTGAATTCATGGAGGGCATTTCCGCGGTCTTCCTGCATTCAAAATTTCCCGCATTCACGCCGGAGATTGACGACATAGACACGCTCATTCGTAATGAAAAACAGGCAGCCGATGCGGAATCCGCGGTTGACGACATTGCATTATTCGAGCAGTCGGGCTCAAACAGTCTTCCCGAGAGCGCTTCGGATCTGTTTACCCATGTATGCCGGTACTATTTCTTGCACGGCGTTTTCGAAAGCCTCAAAGACATTGGAGGCATCAGCCCCCGGCGCAGCAATGCCACGACCGTGACGATTTACAACGGGGCTTCGTATCTAGAAAGCATTAGGGATCTCGACGAGGCCCGGCGCCTCTTTAAACTTGTCCGCGAACAGCCGGACGAACAGTACTGGGACCGCGCCGAATATCATCTGGGCTGTATCGAGAGCCAGCTTGGCAATCCAGCCGCTGCACGAGCCCATTTCGCAGAATGCCTTCGCCGGAATCCCCGGCATAACAAAGCACGGCGGATGCTGAATTATTCGACGTTATACCGGGAAACCGAAGCCAATGTGTTCGAAATCGTCGCGCCAGCAACTATTCCCAAAGTGCTGTTCGTCGTTTTCGGTGGCCTGAGAAATATCGTCAATGCGTTTCCCGTCGTGGAAGCAATAGGCAAAAAATTTCAATCTCACACCGTTTGGTTGACCTCGCCGCGATACGCGTCGCTGGCCAGCGCGAGTGCGGCCGATGCGATACTTGAAATGGAGCCGCAGGAGATTATCCCTTGGGATTGGATCCGGTCTGAGGGCTTCACCCGGATTTTCTTTGCGGACCCTGAAGAGAATCAAGAGGAATGGCAAGAAAGTGGTCTTCTTCCGATCGATTTCATGGCCCGCAAATGTGGTGTACAGCTTGAGTGCCGACGAGCGCGGCTCGAACCGAATGACGGCGCCTTCATTGAGGCCGAGGAATTCCTGCGTCGAAACGGATTGTCGAAAGGCGCATTTGTCACCGTATCTCAGGGGAATGGTGCGGGGCGGCATTGGCCGAATTCGAACCTCACGAATCTTGCTGCGGAGTTGAAAATGCCGATGGTTGTGTTCGGCAGAAAAGTGAACCCGGAAATTCTAGGGGCGATCCAATGCACCGATATGCCGTTCCAAGTGATCGCCGCGATGATCCGGTGGAGTTGCTTTTACCTCGGTTCGGATTCGGGAATGTCGTGGCTTGCCACAACGACCGGCACCCCCATGGCTGTCTTTATCGATCCTGAGTGCAACAATCGATTAGATTCAGGATTGGGCGGTGTGCTGCGCGGCGAGAAGTATGACATTCGGGAATGGGATATTTATACGAGCCTGCAAACAGTGTTGGCCCACTTTGAATCGAGATTACCGGCCGAAGTAGCTGCCAACGGTTGACCCTTATAAGGCGCTAAGATCGTCGAGTTCCCGCAAAACCTCGCGACGCTGGTCCTCCGCCAAAAACGACGCTTCAAATGAATTGCGCGCCAACGTTGCGAGTTCTCCTTTCGTCAAGTTGAATGCTTCCTGCACAGCAATGAAGTTTTCGTTGATGTAGCCGCCGAAGTAGGCAGGATCATCCGAGTTTATCGTGACGATAAGATCCGCATCGAGCAGCTCGGGCAGGTTGTGTTTATGGATTGAATCAAAGACGCGAAGCTTGACGTTGGAGAGCGGACAGACCGTCAGCGGAACCCTTTCGGCTCGCAGCCGTTCCACCAGAGCGGCATCCTCTATGGCACGGACGCCGTGATCGATCCGCGAAACCCCAAGCGTATCCAAGGCCTGCCAGACGTATTCGGGAGGGCCCTCTTCACCAGCATGCGCCACCACAAAGAAACCTTCATCCCGGGCTCGTCCAAATACTTTCGTGAACTTTTCGGGCGGATGCCCGCGTTCGGAAGAATCCAGTCCGACTCCAGCAACGTAATCCCGATAAGGAAGCGCTGACTCCAGCGTCTGGATCGCATGTTCGGCGCTGAGATCTCTCAAGAAACACAAGATCAGTTTCGAGGAAATTCCCAGTTCTCGCTCGCCATTCGCGAGAGCGTGATGGATTCCTTCGATCACCGCGCCAATCGGAACACCGCGCGCAGTATGCGCTTGTGGATCGAAAAAGACTTCGGTATGCCGGATGTTCTGTTCTTTGGCCTTTCGGAGATAAGCCCACGTGAGGTCGAAGAAATCACGATCATGAAGAAGCACGCGGCTCCCCTGGTAATAAATGTCGAGGAAGGATTGCAGATCGGAAAATGCATAGGCCCTCCTGACCTCGTCCGGAGAATCAAACGGGAGATGGACCCGGTTCCTCAACGCCAGCTCAAACATCAACTCCGGCTCGAGCGTGCCCTCAATATGCAAGTGCAACTCGGCCTTGGGCATGCTTTCGATGAAGCTCTTCACAGGTTTCATTGTAAGCTATCTGCCCCCGGGACAGGACGGCGCCGGCCGCACAGCCTGCCGCTCCCCACGAGGGTCGCAAGTCTTGTGCACTCCTGTGACCCTTACCCGTACCCTTCCCAGAAGAAAGGGTAGTTTGTTGCATTTTCCGCAACAAAAAGTCGCGAGGTCTGCTTGGAGCCGCTCCGCGCCCAATGTTTGTCAGCTTCTTGTTTGTCAGCTTCTTGTTTGTCAGCTTCTTGACAGAGTTCGACATTCATTGGTCGGAAAGAAGGGGTTCGCGCATTGGAGAGCCAAATGCATGAAACGCGTCGAAAGGGAGGAAACAGAATGATATTGACTGAGACTCCGACAGCCAACCCAGCTCGAACGAAGATGTTTTTGGACATTCCCACGGCCGCCGAACTCGCAGGGTTTTCGATCCGGCATTTCCGCAGAATCATTGAAGAAGATCGCATTCCAATCGTTCAGATTGGCAGGAAATTCTTTATCCTTGGACGCGATTTTTCCAGCTGGGAATCCAGCAAGAAGACAAGACGGGCTGCCGAGTGAGTGCACACACCGTGGTAGATGCACCTGCGGGGTGGGTAACCCAGTTCTGCTTTGAGTTACCTTTCGACCCCAGCGGCACAAGCTGCTATATTGGCCGTCTTCCTTGATGTGCCGGAATCCATAGCATACAGTCGACCCCATGAAAGAAAAGTTCGACTTCGCCCGTTTGCCGTTGGCGTTAATCGCAATCTTTTTTATTGCGAACCTGGCACTTGGTGCGACTGGATTTCTTACGATGCCGCCAAGTTCGCGTTTTCAATGGTGACCCTCCAGACGCATATCGCGGTCTTGTGGTTCGCTGTCGGACGGCGATATCGCGGATACAGCGGAGGCGATGCGATTCTCGCGGTTGTCCTGATCGTTGCCATCTCGGAAATCCTGATCTGGGGCGCGACTATATTTTCCTATCTCACCGGCGTGAACACATACTTCGAGGATCCCGTGGCCGTTGCCGGTACGGCTGACGCAGTCTCGTTCGCCAGTGCGATGGTGGCGCGCGCAGGCGGGCTCGTCGCAAATTGTGTTCTGGCGGCGATTCTGGGCGCCATCGGTTCGGCGACGGCTGTTCTAATTCCAGCAGAGAAAATTTAGCCACAAAGAGGCGCACAAAATCCCTTCTGAGTCTTGCGCCCTTTTTGTGGCTAAGAATTATTTCTTTGGGGCCGCTCCGAGAACGGCATCTTTCGCAGCTTTCGCGACGCGGAATTTCAAAACCGTCTTTGCTGGGATTTTGATCTCCTCTCCAGTAGCGGGATTGCGGCCGATGCGGGCCTTTCTCTTCTGCTTCACTAGTTTTCCGAGACCGTGAAATGCGAACTCGCCTTTCTTTGCTTCGCGGTATGCGAGGTCAACGTACGCAGCCAAAAAGTCTTTGACCTGTTTCTTTGCGATGCCCGTCTTTGTCGACATCTCACTGATGATCTGCGTTTGGGTCATCTTTGCCATCAAATTCCTCCTTTAATGTGTACAGCTTTCCTGATTCTCTCGTATCCTTTCGAAGTTCTAACTCCCGCACCGGATCATGTTGACTCCACGCGACGGCTCCGCGGAGTCGACGTTATCCGTAGCGGGACTTAAAAACGCCACTAAAGCCAGACCAGCTTTAGAACGTTAGAGTGACAGATCTGTTCTGTCAAGCTAAGCTCGCTTAAAAGCCTTCTGAATTTCTCTCAGATCGTAGCGCAAGATGATCGGCCGTCCATGCGGGCACACCGTCGGGACATCGGTTTTCATCAACTCCGTAATCAGCCAGCGCATCTTGGTTTCCTCCAGAGGCGTATTGATCTTGATTGCGGCATGACATGAAACCGTTGCGGCAATTTTTTTCTTCAATGCCTCGATGTTGATCACCTGGGTTTCACGCTCCAAACCATCGAGCAATTCCACGAGCAGTTTCTCCACCGCCGAAGCCTTCAACATCGCAGGAGCCGTCTTGATTGCAATCGTTTTCGGACCAAACGGCTCCACTTCGAAACCATTCCGCGCCAGCTCGGGGATGATGCTGTCCAGAATCACAAGCTGCCGCGGAGGCAATTGAACAATGATGGGCATTAATAATCGCTGGATATCGAGCTTTCCTGCAAGCTTTTGTCGCAGGTACGTCTCGAATAGGACACGCTCATGCGCAACGTGCTGGTCGATGACGATGAGTCCGGAAGAGTCTACGGCCACAATGAAGCTGTCCCGGAGCTGTCCCAGCGGTTGCACTTCCTGCCTGACGCGATCGAATTCCGGGTACGCAGAAAATTCAGCCGGCTCCTCACAACCATCTGTCTTGGTCTCGCTGGCCCTGAAATTCAAACCCAACGGGATGGCTTGATCCATAACAGCACGCATCCCCGGTTCGAGCGCGAACGATTCTCTTGCGATTGGGTCATCGGACGCCCACGAATCGGGTATGCGCGGTTGCGGCGCCGGAGCAGTGAATGGCGACGTTGGAACCCCATCGCTTTCCATGGGCACAATCGTCTTGTCTTGCGTCAAGCCAGACAGAATTGCATCCCGAATCGCGTCGTGCACGAAGGACTGGTGCTTGAACCGCACCTCTGTTTTTGCAGGATGCACGTTCACGTCGACGTCTTCGTACGGAATGCTCACGAACAAAATCACGACAGGAAAGGTCCCCGCCGGCAGGATGTTCCGGTAAGCTTCGCTGATCGCGTGAAGAATAATCTTGTCGCGAACGAGACGCCGATTGATGAAGAAGAACATCGAGTTGCGGTTGTATTTTTGAACATGAGGCCGCGACGTGAATAGATGGACTTTCACACCCGATCTTCCGTAGTCCTTTTGGTACTCGACCAATTGGTCGAGAAGATCTTTGCCGAAGATCTGAAATATGCGGTCGCGAAAGCCCGTCGTCACCGGCGCCGCAAGAATTTCGAACCCCGCGCTTCTCAACACGAAGTGGATTTCGGGAAACGCAAGCGCGTAATGAGTGCAGTAAGTCGTTATCTGGCTCAACTCGTAAGATTCGGATCGCAGAAATTTGCGCCGCGCCGGAACATTGAAGAACAAATCGTCCACGGTGATCTGCGTTCCGCGCGGAAAAGCTTGTTCACGCTCGGAGACGACCCGGCCTCCGGCGATTTCGATAACCGTGCCGGCGGACGCTTCGGCTTGCGTTTCCAAAACCAGGTGAGAAACCGACGCAATCGAGGGAAGCGCCTCGCCGCGGAAACCAAGCGTCTTGATCGCAAACAGATCGTCGGGCTCGTACAATTTGCTCGTGGCGTGACGGCCAAAACAGGCCCGAGCGTCCTCCGGCGTCATGCCCTCTCCATCGTCGGTGACCTGGATCCGTTTGCGGCCGCCTTCTTCAACGTCGACGGTAATCTTTCGAGCTCCGGCATCCAGCGCGTTTTCCACCAATTCCTTGACCACGGATGCTGGCCGCTCCACGACTTCCCCGGCGGCTATGCGGTTGGCGATGTCGTCGGGCAGAATGCGAATCTTCATACAGGGATTTAGCCACAAAGAGGCACAAAATTTACTTTCTGACTTGAATCCCGATTTCCCGCAATTGCTGGTCGGAAACCGGAGAGGGTGATCCGCTCATCAAATCGACGGCCCGAGCGGTTTTGGGGAATGCAATGACATCACGAATGGAAGATTGCCCCGTCAGAATCATCACCAGTCGATCAAGTCCGAGTGCGATGCCTCCGTGAGGCGGCGTGCCGAACTCGAGCGCTTCGAGAAAGAAGCCGAATTTGTCGCGAGCTTCCTGAGCGGTGAATCCGAGGACATTGAAGACCCGCGATTGAATGTCGCTTCGATGGATTCGGATCGAGCCGCCGCCGATCTCGGTTCCATTCAGCACGAGATCATAGGCCTTCGCGCGTATCCTTTCGGGATGCGTCTCGAGCAGTTGAAGATCTTCGTCCACAGGCGAAGTGAACGGATGATGCCTCGAGACCCAGCGGTTTTCGGCGGGATCGAATTCCAATAGCGGAAAATCAACGACCCACAACATGTTCCACTTCCCAGACGGAATCCAGTTCTCCTTCTTCGCCAATTCGAGACGGAGCGATCCAAGGAAATTTAAAGTGGCTTCTTCTGGACCCGCCATCAGAAAGATCGTATCGCTCTTTGCTGCTCCCGCCTTCTTAATGACGGCCTCAACAGCGGCTGCGCCTGCATTCCTGACGATGGGAGCAGAGGTGATGCCATCATCTCCCAACTTGATCCAAGCCACACCCGCCCCGCCCAGTTGTTTCACAAAAAGCGCGATGTCATCGAGTGCTTTTCGCGAATACGATGTTTTTGGCGCGACGAATCCGCGGACGGTCTGTCCAGCCTCTGCCATTTCTCGAAAAACGCCGGCCTCGGCAGTCTTGAAGATACCCGTGAAGTCCTGGAGAAAGACATCGAAACGCGTATCCGGTTTATCGCTTCCGTAGCGGTTCATGGCTTCTTGGAAGCTGAGGCGCGGAAGAGGCCGGGGAATAGTGATGCCATTTAGTGAAAAGACTTCCGCCATTAAACCCTCGATCATGGCGAACAAGGATTCGCGCGAGGGAAACGACATCTCGATATCGATTTGCGTGAACTCCGGCTGACGATCCGCCCGCAGATCTTCGTCGCGGAAGCATTTCACAATCTGAAAATACTTTTCGAAGCCCGAGATCATCAGGATCTGTTTGAACAACTGCGGCGACTGGGGCAGTGCATAGAAATTGCCGTGATGGAGGCGGCTCGGCACCAAGTAATCTCTCGCGCCTTCGGGTGTCGATTTGGTCAGGATGGGTGTCTCGACCTCCCAGAATCCCTGGCGGTCCATATAATCACGCACGGTCATCGTGATGCGATGCCGCATGCGAAACGTTTCCTGCATCTTGGGCCGGCGCAGGTCGAGGTAGCGGTATTTCAGGCGAAGGTCCTCGGAAGTTGTGTTTTCGTCTTCGATCGGAAACGGGGTGGTTTTCGCTTCGCTCAAAATCCAGAGCTGGCTTGCCACTACCTCGATTTCGCCCGTTTTCAGATTCGGATTCTCCAGACCCTTGTCCCGCACCCGGACTTTGCCGCGGGCGGCAACGACAAACTCGGACCGCAACGCTTTGGCGGCTCGATGCAGATCAGCGTTATTTTCGGCATTGAATACGATCTGAGTGACACCATCGCGGTCGCGCAGATCGACAAATAGAAGTTGGCCATGATCGCGCCACCGGTTGACCCAACCCATCAGCAGGACCTCCTGGCCCTGATTCGCTGACGTGAGTTCGCCGCAGGAATGTGTTCTTTGCAACTGTTCCATTACAGCTCTTCTTCCCGGATAGTTCGCTGCTCTTTCGTCGACATGTTGCGCACCAACAAGGTGCCCGATTTCAACTCTTCCTCGCCGATGATGATCACCGACTTCGCTTGTAGTTTGTCGGCCAGCCGCATCTGGCTCTTGAGGCTGCGTGCGTCGAAGTCCAGATACACGCGTTTGCCCGCAGAACGAAGTTTGCGAGCGAGCAAGGTGGCGCGATTAAAAGCTTCATCACCAAGGGGAGCAACAAAATATTCCGGCGTGTAATCCGGAATGATTCTGGCCGTGTTCGGACTCGAAAGGATCAATCGTTCCAGACCCATGCCGAATCCGAACCCTTTTGTCGGCGGTCCATCGAGATCTTCCGATAATCCGTCGTAGCGGCCGCCGCCGGCGACAGTATTCTGCGACCCAAGGCGCCCTGAAGTGATCTCGAATGTCGTCCGTGTGTAGTAATCGATCCCGCGAACCAGCCGAGGGTTCACCTGAAACTGAATTCCCCGTACGGCTAAATACGATTTGAATCGGCCGAAGTGTTCCCGGCAGCCTTGGCAGAGATGTTCCGTGATGGTCGGCAATTCGGCAATCACGGGCTGGCACGACGGCACTTTGCAATCGAAGACGCGCAAGGGGTTCCTTTCCCCCCGCCGGCGGCAGTCTTCGCAAAGGTGCTCCGCGCGGGCCACGACCGCGGTCTTCAGGGACTGTATATAAGCGGGGCGGCATTGCCGATCGCCGACGGAATTGATGTTCACTTCCAAATCCGGAATACCGATGCCGTTGAGAAAGTCAGTTAGCAGCTCGAGGACCTCGGCTTCGATTCCCGGATTATCGGTGCTGGAAAGCACTTCGGCCCCGGCTTGCATGTGTTGCCGGTAGCGGCCTTTTTGAGGACGCTCTCGACGGAACATCGGAGCGATGTAATAGAGCTTCAGTAGTCTGGCTTCATTCTGGAGCTGGTGCTCGATGTATGCGCGCACAACGGGCGCCGTACCTTCGGGGCGCAAGGTGAGTGACTTTGTCTCATCCTTATCCGTGAACGTATACATTTCCTTCGAAACGATATCGGTCTCTTCGCCCACACTTCGAACGAAGAGATCCGTGGCTTCAAATATGGGCGTGCGAATTTCTCCGAAACCGTAGCGGTGAAATGTCTGCCGCAACCGGTCTTCAAGAGCGTGCCAGATCCCGATCTCGGAGGGAAGCACATCGTAAGTGCCGCGTATTGCGTGAATCATCGGGATGCTTTCATGGCCAGATATGTTTCCTTGTACTCGTAGTATCGCCGCGCGTACTCGTCGATACTGGCCACCTCTTCTTCCGTCAGTGGGCGTTCGACTCGCGCGGGAAGACCCAGAACGAGACTACGCGGAGGAATCACCGTTCGCTCAGTGATCAATGCACCGGCACCGATTATGGAATATTCGCCTACGACGACGTCATTAAGGAGAGTAGCCCGCATTCCAATGAGGCAATGGGACTCGATCGTGCAGCCATGCATCGTCACGCCATGCCCTACGGTCACATAATCTTTGAGAATCAGCGGAGATGTGCCTCTCATAACGTGGCCAATCGAACCATCCTGGATATTCGTATGTTGGCCGATACGGACGTAGTGAACATCGCCTCGAATGACGCAGTTGTACCATACGCTGGAATGGTCGCCGATTTCGACGTCTCCCACGATTTGAGCGCCCTCGGCGACGTACACTCGCGCACCGAGCTTTGGCCAGATCCCCTTGTACTCATGCAGCATCCGCCGGTCTCCGGATAAAGCTTCGCACAAAAAAAGGCGAGATCCCTCTCCCTCTGGGAGAGGGGCCACGATGGGTTTTCTGGGCAAAGCCAGATAAAAACTCAACGCTAACAGAATTACCTTTCTTTACGCAATCGCCGTCCCCTATTATTCACGGATGCTTCGCGTCGTCATTCTCAAACCGAGTAAATATGGTTTAAGCGGTTACGTCGAGCGGTTCCGGCGCGGCTTCATGCCCAACAGCACGGTCCCCTACATTCGGAGCATGACGCCGGCGTCGATCGAGGGCGTGAAAATCGAGACTCACGCCGTGGACGAATACGTCCAGACCGATCTTGGTTATCTCGATCTCCTGCGCAAGCCGGAAGAACCGACGCTGCTGGCCCTCGTCGGCGTGCAGTCGCATCAGTTCCGGCGAAGTCTGGATTTAGCCGCTTTCGCACGAGCTAATGGCGTGCGTCATTGTGTGATCGGCGGGCCGCATCCCATGACCTGCGATACCAGCATGCTCCAAAATCGCGGTGTGAGCTTCGCTCTGGCCGAAGCCGAAACGATCTGGCTGCAGATTTTGAAGGACGCGATCCGGGGCGAGCTCGAACCGGTTTACGGAGCCGGTCGGCGCTGGGCTCCCGAACT
>WNGK01002812.1_pt1 | contig 28659 bp, 27 predicted proteins | sample 5400601 | NCBI WGS metagenome assembly WNGK01 (sample SAMN13153376, study PRJNA577476) | soil metagenome | isolation source: 60 cm soil or saprolite under Garry oak tree replicate 1 | place: USA:California | collected 2016-06-15
AGATTGTAGGTGCGGACCCGGAGTTCACTCATCAGGCCATAGAGGAGCGCCCGCGCCGCGGGATAGTCGTCCAACAGGATCGCAGCGTCGACAGCATCAGCAATTTCGAGGATGGCATCGATATCCTCCGGCGCCGTGTTGAAGACCACGACCTCCTGGCTGACAGGTATAAGAGCGTTCTCGGGCTTTGGTCGATCACGGTGAATCCCAAGCTGCGGCTGAATCCCAGCGGCAAGGTGGACCCTTATATAGTGGGCGGCGTCGGATATTATCGTCGCACAGTTCACTTTACCAAGCCGGCCCTGGTGGATGTGTTCATCTTCGATCCATTTTTTTGGTGTGTTCTTCAACACTCTGGTCCCAGCGAATCAAGTAATCGGTGAAATCACGAATAGTGGAGCCGGGGGAAGTTTGGGTGCGGGGTTCGACATGGGAATTGGCAATACCGGCCTGAAATTCTTTTCTGAGGCACGGTATCACTACGCCGACACGGGCCGGATTCCAACGCGAATGGTGCCAGTAACCTTCGGCATCCGATGGTGAGATTGCCAATTGAAAGGGACAGCCCACAAAAGTTTGCACGTCGCGCCACGCGTGAAGACTTCTGTACCTCAATCAACTTGCAAGCCATACTTTGAGCTCAAGCAGGTATCGAAGGCGTTCGGATCGGTCGCGGAAATGGAGCGCTCCTCCGAACCGGTTGTGCGGAACTTTTTGGAACTAGACCGCTTCGATATGCGAGCACTGCTCAGCAGGAAAGAACCCGACTACAGGATCGTAGCCTGATCGTGACTGATGGTGACTCTTATGTTTGAAGCGCCTGAATTTAGAAGAGTGTGTCGCGCCTGCGGCAGGAGTAATGATGTGGATGCGAAGCGTTGCGACGCTTGCGGGGCCGTTCTCGCGGCCTCGGCAGAACAGTCCAGCACCCGCTTTGTTGATGATGATCCGGCACTGCGATACGTTGATCCGATCAATCGTACCGAACTGGACCGATTCGTGCGGTTGGACGAGGCCGAACTCGCGTGCGGACTCCTGCGTTCCAATGACATCGCGTGCGAGGTGAGCAGTATGGTGCTCCCCGGCCTCCCGGCGGAGTTGATCCTCTGGGTGAACAATCGCGATGCTGAACTGGCTTGGGCGCTACTGGCAGATACGGAACGAGAAGCGTCTCGAAGAGATAACGACGCTGCCTGAGAGGCGCTGGACAGAGTTCCCGAAAACTTTCTAAGTCAGCCTGCGGCCTTTCATTTGAAGGTCTGCCTTTCGGGCATTTCTCGGGCGTCTTCTGACGCTGCCAGGCGGCCGGTCCGCTGCATGGTTGAGCAGTCATATTCGTACGCAACTCCACAGATGAGGCAAACCTGGTAGTCCTGGCCATGCAATCCCGCATGCGGCCAGGAGAAGCGATGCCGGCAGCACATTTCGAAAAACCGCTTGAGCAATGGATTCGTCATCTTGTATTAGGGCGATGTCGCCAATGTATTCTCACCTTACTCCAAAACGCTCCAAAACTAGTCCTACTTTCTAGTTCATTCGCCGCAGGAGGATGGCCAGTACCTGGTCTCATTACCTAGTTACTGAGGGAGGGTAACAGTGCACTGCCCAATTGACAGCGCGAGGAAGAACTACAGAGCGCACATTATTAGCGACGCTTGCGCTACCTTAGTGGTGCGGAGGTCGAGACAGTAAGTGGATCGACCCGGCGCGCGCTCTTCCGAAAGAGGGATGCCTATGCACAATGCAAATGTGGTCGACCCATCGCGGCGTAGCTCGAGGTTGCCAGTTACGGTTCCAATTCTCGTTACCAGCCTGGAGCCAGGCGCGGATTTTTCCGAAGTGTGCGAGACCTTGGTTGTCAGCGCGCATGGTTGCGCGATTCGGTCTCCCATGCGGCTGGAAGCCGGCATTCCAGTGCACTTTGAGAGAAAGGGAGGGCGCGAAACCATAGCTCATGTCGTGGACTGCCAACCGATCGGCTCTGGTCAACAGGGCTGGATGCTGGCGGCACAGCTGGATCGACCAGAAAACTTCTGGGGATTGAAACCTTGTCCGCAGGATTGGATGCAGTTGCCGGAGGTGCCCCAACAGCAAGTCCCAGGGAAAGTGGCGGTCAGGAATACGACAGAAAATCGCCGGGGCGAGAATCTGGTTGTTCGTTCACGGAAAACTACCCCCGACAAAATTCAACATCAACTTACTGATGTCGATGTGAGGGTGATAGTTGCCGAGGTTACTCAGTCATTGCAGGCTGAAGTGATAGAGCTCAAGCAAAAGCTTGGACGAGCAGAGCCAAAACGCAGTCAATTTGACATATCACTTACACATATTCCTCCGGAGGTTGAGGAGAAGCTATGGACACGCCTGCGAGAGGACATCGGGACGCAAGCTTTGCAGCAAGCACGCCAGCAGTCCGAGCAGGTACTTGAGGCGGCGAAAGAGGCGATCGGAAAAAAGATACGTGAAGCGCAGAATGAATTCCGTGAGCAAGTGGCGGAAGAGCTGCAAGGAGTTGAGCAGCGGGCGCAGGGTCTCTCAGAGGAAGTCGCCGGCGCAGTGCAACAACATGTGAATTCTGGAGCCGAGCGATTTCAGCAGCAAGCCTTGGAAGCGGGAATCCGCCTGGAGCGGCGGAGCGAGGAGTTCTTGCGAGATCTACAGCAGCGCCTCGGTGAGGAGAATGAGGCGCAGCGCCGGGAAATGCAGAAAGCGCAGGCGGCGGTTGCGTCAGAATCGTCACGGCTGCAGTCGCAAACCACCGATCTTGGCAGCCGCATAGCGGAGTTGGACAAATCCGCCCGCCAACTTGAGTCAGAGCTGGAGAACCGCCTGGTGCGGCTGGGCACCGACATAATCTCCGGCGCCCGTACCCAACTGCAGAGCGCGGTGGACGTGGTTCTCAAAGAACTCAGCACACGCAATGCGAAGGAGCTTGGAAATCAACTCGACGAGGCCTGTGAGCGGCTAAAGAATGCCCAGAAACAAATCGAAGCCTCGGTTTCCGAGTTGGTAAAGACCCGGGTCGCCGACACTCTGGTCTCCTTCGGACAGACTATGGAAGAGCTGGCGCAGGATTCCGTGGAACGTTGGCGAAAGGCGCTCGCCAGAGATCTGAATTCGGTGACCAACATCCTTGGCGGGCAATTGCGATTGGAAGGCGGTCCCGATAGTGATGAAAAATAATAACCGCGATGGTGACGTATCAAGGCGTGAGACGAGAGCCTCATAGTCGACTTCGGTTATCGTCCAACCGCCCGTTCGCACGGCCGCGCAACGGTATGTCAGTAACCGGTTCCAAGAAGTGGAAGGACGTGCGGGCTGCCTGATGCAGTATCAACAACGGTGATTCTGCCCTGCTTGATTCCGATTGATGTCGGATTGAAGCTGACGTTGATATAGCAAAACGCACCCGCAGCAAGGGTCACACCACAGGTGTTATTTTGTTTGAAGTTTGCGGACGATTGAATGCTGCTCATAGACAATCCTGTACCACTGCCGTTGAGTAGGCTAATTTTCTGAGCCGCGCTGCTGGTGCCCACCTTTTGCTGACCGAACCTCCCGACCGGAACTCCGAAAACCAAACCTGCGCTCCGGACAACCCCGATTAAGCCAAATGGTACATGGGACTGACTCTTATAGTTTCCGGGCAAATCACGCTAAGTGGTCCCGGTGCTGCCTGACAACAATCAGCACGGGGCTGAAGTGACCACTGAACCCGGGCTGATCCGCGGCATCGGCTTTAAGGTTTCAGAAGTGACTTCCCGTAGCCAACAGGAATGGCGAAATTCGATCCGCCGAACTCACGCACCATGGCGAAGTTAATTCCGATAACTTTGCCCTCGTTATTGAAGAGCGGACCGCCGGAGCCGCCCGAAGTGGTTTGGGCATCATAGACAATCTTGTCAGTCAGCACTTCGCCGATGTGCCCTTGAGTGATGACAGGCCTAATCAGGTTGCGGCGGGCGAGTTCATCCATCACCTGCTTCGGATCACCTTTGGTTGCAGTCGCGATGGACTGGAGCGTCTCGGCGCCCGCCCGAGCCAGAATTGCATTGAGGGCAGTAGGATATCCAAGTAGCACGACGGGGCCCCCGCTGATGGCCGAACGGCGGCCCTCGGCAAGGGCTACCTGTTTGATTCCCAGCCCTGAAATATTTCCTTTCACGATAGCGACGTCCGCGGCAGAGGAAATCCTCTCGGTGTTGATGGCAATGCCGTGTGGAATGCCGGGGAAATATGCTGCCATCTCAGCAATCACAGGCTCAAGACCTTGATCGAGCATCTCCTTCAACTCATCATTCTGCCACCAAGGCTCGGCCACGTGATGATTGGTGAAGATCTGTCCGCCGGCGGAGGCGAGAAACCCAGTACCAAAAACATCCAAGTGTACTTCCGGACCATTTCCGGTGAGGCTCAAGAGTGGATTGCTGTGTTCGTCGGTCGTTGGCTCGCCACTGCTTGTCATCCCAACGTAGTGCAATCTCAATCCGGTAGTGTGTTCGCGGAAGGCAAGCACAACATGGATGAGGCAGACGCTTGGCTCATACGACTGGATAATCGTCTGGGCAACCTTGCCCTCGGTCTCGAGTTTCTGAAGGCGGCTTTCTACTGCGGCTAGCTGCTTCCGCAAAACAGAAGCGTCTTCCGTTTTGCTGATCGCAATTTGCGATTTCAGGGCTTCGCTCTTCTTCTGAAGTTGGAGCTTTTGTGAATCGCTCGCCAGGGATGGACCGCGTTCTCCGTCTTCAAGGGCTCGACGCGAGCGTTCCATCAACTGTTGTTGCGTCAGCATGCCGTTCTGCAATCGAGTGATTGCAGCATAGACTCGGGTATTCTGCTCCTGGGTGCGACGGTAGAAGAAGAAAGAGACCAGACCAGCAACGATCAGCACGGTAACAGTTGCCAGGCCGCCAAACCGAAGTGTGCGCCGTTCTTCGTTGACTGCTGTCACCACCTGCTGGGTAGCATTTCTATTTTCCTCGGCAAGGCGCAGCCGCTCTCGAAACTCGTCCGCGATGTATTTGTTCTGAAGTTGGGAACGTACCCGTGCCAGCAATTCGTGTGAGTCAAAGGGCAATGACAGCACATCGTCAGCTCCGAGATCCAGGCCCCGAGTGCGCTCGGCTGATCCTCGCGGAGACAGCATCACAACGCGTATGTCATGAGTCTGCTTGGAACCCTTGATTTCGGAAAGAAGATCACAGCAATCGAGTTGTGGCGGGTCAGCACCCAGGACAACTACGTCGGGATCGAAGGCGAGGACTGTCTTTATTCCGTCCCCATAGTCAGTCGAGACTTCAAATCCCGCAGCGCTCAGCACCGTGACGATGTTGTCTCTGAGACTATCGTCGGACTCCACCACCAGCAATTTCCCTACTTTGGAATTCATAACACCCGTTTCTTAGGATGGTGCCGGACCAGTGAAGGATTCAGTTTGGCCGCATCGGCGTCAATGCTTCCTCGGCCTTTAACTCCGAGATGCTCCCGGTGCTTCGTCGATAGTGCCTAGGCGTAATACCGACGATTCGTTTGAATGCTTTGCTGAAAGCGGCATCGGAATCGTAGCCGACAGACTTTGCCACCTCGAACAGCTTTTTGTCACCTTTTTGCAGCAACGCTGTGGCCTTCTGCATTCTCCAACTTGTCAAATATTCCAGCGGTGTCTGCTCAACCAGCTCCTTAAAGCGAAGCGCAAAAGCGGAACGCGACATACCACAGGCAGCGGCCAGCGATCCGACTGTCCAAGGATGCTCCACTTTTTCGTGCATGGATTTGAGAGCGGCACCGATTTGCGAATCGAAAATCGCCCGCAGCAAGCCGCTCTTGCAGGTCTCTGACTGTGATCCGATGTGGGCGCGGATGGAGTGTATGAACAATAGATCTGCCAATCGGTTGACCAACAGTTCCGATCCCGGCGCCAGCTCCGCCATCTCCGAGGCAAGCATATTCAGGGTCGTGTGCAGCGCCAGGCTCTGCGCTTGATCAGCCTTGACAAGTATGAGTGGAGGAAGCAAGCGCGTCAGGGGCTTCACGCTGGTCGCGGAGAATCTGAACCATCCCGAAATGATGGTGGTCGGTACTCCTCCACCACCGTATGAGATCACCTGGCTACCATTTTTCGGTGCGACGTCACAGAAGCTGTGGGCGCGCGTGCGTGGGCTGTCGCGCAGAGTGTATGAGCTTCCAGGCGCAAGCAAAAAGCAATCCCCGCCGGCCAGTGGTATTGGGTCTGGAATGCCCTCGACACTGAGCCAGCAGTTGCCGCGGGAAACCATTCCGAAATGAGCGAAGTGGAAAGGCGAACTTGCGGACGCAGCCGAATGTTTGTCTTTTGAGACTCCCTCCGTGACATCGCCATCTGTCTTGAGTCCCCAGGGCGCAGTGGCTTCCAGCCGAGCGTGAACGACGCCCACGACTTGCATGGTTTCAAAGAGATCAGTAATCGGGTCCAACCTAAACCTCCAATCTGGACTCTTGAACAAGTTAGGTGGACGAAATGACAATTCTAGTCCACGTGCACGGACATCTATTTCGTAAGGGTTAGATGAATTCCCTGGACGAGGAGGTTCAGATGAAGCTGCTTCAAATCGATTCCAGTGCTCGAACTAGTTCCGTGACTCGGCGACTGACTGCCAAATTCGCGGAGGAATGGAGAAAGAACCATCCGGATGGCGAAGTCATCCAGCGAGACCTTTGCGCAACAATCCTTCCACAAATTACCGATGACTGGAACGCGACGCATCTGGAAGAGTCGAAGCTGACGCCTGCGCACCGGTCATATCTTTCCACCTCGGATGAGTTAATCGAAGAACTCAAGACGGCGGACACGGTCGTCATCGGCGCGCCGATGTACAACTTCTCGATCCCGTCTTCACTTAAATCATGGATCGATCAGATTGTGCGGCTAGGGAAGACGGTTGGTTACGGGCCAAATGGGCCGCAAGGCCTTCTCGCAAAGAAGAAAGTTGTCGTCATCACTTCCCGCGGGGGTGCCTATGAAAAAGGCACCGCGAAGGAAGCTTTCGATTTTCAGGAACCCTACCTGCGCCACATTCTGGGTTTCATCGGACTTACGGACGTGACGTTTATTCACGCCGAGAACCAAGCTCGCGAGGAGGCCGCCGTCTTTTTCGCAGCCGCCGCAGAACGTATCGGCGGAATCGCCATTGATCAAGATCAGCAAGTAGCCACTCTTTGATTCCCACGCTGTTTTCAAAAGGAGCCCAATGACCAGTGCCCCAGCTAAATCAAAGCCGTCGAGTTTGGCGCGAGCGATCATGCAGCGCACCCATGGCCAGACGCACGGCCCGGTAACACGTTTGATGAGCCCGTCCGACTTCGGCGAGATCCTGAAGCCTTTCGTGTTTCTCGATTTATTCGATCATGAGGGCGAGCCTTTTAGTGCACCCCTGCATCCTCACTCCGGTATTGCCACCCTGACCTACGTCGCGGAAGGCGCTGTCAGCTTTATCGATCCGGACAACGTCAGGGGCACGCTGTCGGTCGGCGGGGTCGAATGGATGCAGGCTGGACGCGGCATGTGGCACGGCGGCGGGCTCGACAAAGCAGGCCGGACACGCGGCTTCCAACTGTGGATCGCTTTGCCCTCGGAACTCGAATTGGGCCCGGCCATAAGCATCTACCAGGCGCGTGAAGATGTACCACAAGACGGTCCGGCGCGAGTCCTCCTCGGCAGTTACGGGTCCGCATCCAGCGCCATCGTGGCCCCATCGTCGACCAACTATCTCGCGGTACGCCTGGAGGCTGGCGAGCGCTGGCGCTACCAGCCACCGACGGGCCACACCGTCCTATGGACGGCCGTCGCATCCGGCACGGTATCGGTTCCCGACGAGTTGCGGCACGGGGACTTGGCGGCTTTCGAGCCGTCTAGCGAAGCGGTCGAGTTCGAGGCGCGGACCGACGCTGAATTTGTGCTCGGCTCGGCCGTCCCGCACAAGTACGATCTCATCCTCGGCTCCCACTCGGTCCACACAACGCCCGCCGCGTTGCGCGATGCCCGGGTGCATCTTTCGGATCTTCCACCGATGGAAGTGTGACGGTTTCACGTCGATCAAGGCCTGCAAGAGCAGCATCAACGCAGTCTTCAGCTGTCATGATCGTGGCCGGATCCAGGCTCTTCAAGCTAACGCCCGCTACGTCCCAGATCTCGGTTGCTGTAGTTGCCGGCAGCACCAGCTGGACGAAGACGTTTGTACCGGCAACTTCTTGTTGTAGCCCGAATGTGAACAGCATCACGTGGCCTTTCGTCCCGCTGTAGGTTGTAGCGAACGACAGCGCATAGAATGAAAGCACGGAACCAATGTTGATGATCGTGCCGTGGTCGCGCTCTTTAAAACCAGGGAGCATGGCGAGACTCAAATGCGTGAGCGCCCTGGCATTCACGTCCAACTGACGGTCTACCTCGGCTAAAGGAACTTCGATGGAAGGGCCGGATTTCGAAGTGCCGGCATTGTTCACCAGCATGGTGATTCGGCTGTCAGGGGCAATGGTAGTAAGCCTGGATTACTGTTATAATCCATTCTCAGGATTAGATGCATAATCCTAAGTTAGATTCAGTATTTTTAGGAGGGTGGGATAGGCCATTCCAAAGTTGCAAAGAGGAAAACTCACAAGCGCATCGTGCTCCGGGAAAGATCAAGCGATGTGGGCAAGTTTCAATGGCACGTATCAAAAGACTTTCGGAGACTCTCTGCGGCTGGGAAAGCACGCGTCTGTGTCTGACGAAGACTGCGCGAAAGTAGCGTAACTGGTTTACGCCCTTTTAATCTCCTGGTGCTTCGACGTGGAATTCTTCAAAAGTTCTGCCACGGTCTTTAGTATTTCGCGCGAAAGGGCCTCATCCGATAACGCGCGCGCCAGAGCCATCGCCCCGACGAGCGCACTGAAAGTCAAAATCGCTCTCGATCTTGCGGTACGCTTGTCTTTCTCCGGAAGCAAGGCGGCAATCAACTGAATGTCGTTCCGAACCTGTTCGGAGGCAAGTGCACGGGTCCGCTTATCACTGCGTGCGATCTCCGGCGCCAGGGCGCTGAAGGCGCAGCCCGTGCCTGGGTTGTCGCGGTGAGCTTGGTTCAGATAGTCGTCAATCAGCTTTTCATAGGATACTGGCGGCCCGCCGGATGCGGCTGCGTCCACTCGACGCTTCCAACCGCCGAACGCAGAGCTGACCGCTTCGGCCACTAAGTGGTCACGCGAATCGAAATGCTTGTAGAACCCGCCCACGGTAAGGCCTGCCTCCTTCATCAGTTCGGCGATTCCGAATCCCGCGAGGCCCTTTTCGCGGAATCTCTTTGCGGCAATGGCAACGATGCGCTTATGAGTTCTAGCTTTTTGAGCCCTGGAATAGCCCATGCGGCACCTCCCCAAAAAAACTGCAACTAAATCAGGATGACGAACCTAATCCTATAAGTGGATTATAGAAATAATCCATATTGAAGCACAAGAGGATTCAACTTGAAATTGGAGGAAAAGAAGATGTCCATGAAAAATGCAAAGGAACTCATGCTTGAATTCACCGCTTCCTCGTTCAAGGATCCGAAGCAGGCGGCGGAGATGTTTGCTGAAGATGGCGCCTTTGAGATGCCCTATCTTGCCACGTTCGGATATCCCTCACAGTACAAGGGACGCGCCGCCATCGCCGATTTTTCCAATTCGTGCGCTCTCTATCCAGGCTTCGAACTCGAGAATATTAAGGTGCTGATCGATACTCCCGAGCAGGCCTTTGGCGAATACGAGTTCACCGCAGTGTCGAGCAAAACCGGACGCTCCGTTCATTAGCTCTTCTTTGGCCGCCTGGTCGCCGAGAAAGGAAAGATCAAGCTGTTGAGAGAAGCACTGAATACTTTCGAATTGGCCCGGGCTAGTGTCGCGGAGAGCGCCGGCTTGTTTTGAAAAGGATACTGTATCCCCTTACGCTGACGCTCGCCTCCAGAGGCTTACGCCCTGTTGTTTTGGCTGCGAACGGACGGGCACATTCCAGGTATCACACCGCGTAACTGCTAGATTGCGAAAAGGTCTGGCGGAGAGGGAGGGATTCGAACCCCCGATACCCTTTCAGGTATGCCGGTTTTCAAGACCGGTGCCATCAACCACTCGGCCACCTCTCCGGTTACTACGGTCTTTTGCTACTCCGCGGAATCGAAAGGGCGGGAACAATCCGGTGCCGCCGGACTCGCGTGAACGGGCTTTATCGACGCGGTAGAAACGCTCGAACAGCCGGGGCAGGTGCTCCGAAGGAATGCCCGGACCGAAGTCTTGGACGTAGAACTCAACCGCATTCCCTGAGGAGCGTGCACCGACTACGACGCGTCCACCCTTGGCGCCGTACTTCAACGCGTTATCGATCAAATTGGAAAGCACTTGATGAATGGCTTCGCGATCAGCATTCACCATGGGAGCGGTGCTATCTCCCGTCGTGAGCTCGACGCCCTGAGCACGGGCGAGTTCGCGAAAACTTTCGAGGGCGTCGTGAAGGAGTTCCGCCGGCGCTACGGGCTGAGAATCAAAACGCTGCTCTCCCGATTCAACCCGCGCCAAGGTGAGAAGATCTTCGGTAAGAAGTGACATTCGAGCGGCATTTTTGCGAATGATCTCGAGAAACTCCGGCAAGTGATTTTTTTCGCAGCCGTTATCGAGCAGGGTTTCGGCATAGCCCTGTATGGAAGTGAGCGGAGTTCGAAGCTCATGCGAGACATTGGCGATGAAGTCGCGGCGTGTCTTCTCGATGCGTTCCGTCTCGGTTAGATCGCGCAGGACGGCTACCGCGCTTCCGCCGGGCATGGGGGCTGCGGTGACATCAAAGCTGCGGCCGGGAAGAATAGAAGCTGCGCGAGCCGAACTGACCTTCCGGTCCTCGGTGGCGCTGCGTACAGCACGAAGAAAATCGGGATCGCGGACAGTCTCGACCACCGGCGCGTTCAGGCGCGTGCGTTGGGGAAGTAAACGGTCCATGCTGCGATTGGCCCATTGCACGCGACCATCAGACGCGACGGCGATGACCGCGTCCTGCATGCTGTTCAACAGGGTTTCGAGTTGACGCTGGCTGGTTTGCAGGGCGGCAAAGTTTTCCTCGAGCTGGCGTGCAGTCTTGTCGAGAGCTGCAGCAACCTGGCCAATCTCGTCCCGCGAAGGTTCCGAGATGCGGGCCGTCAAGTCACCTGCGGCAACCTTGTCGGCAAATTCCACAATACGGCGAAGGCGGCGGGCAATATATTGCGCCGCGGTGGCTGCAATCAGCAGGGCCAGAACAAAAGCCATAGCGGAAGCAATCAAAAGCGTGTGAGGGGCACGTTTGGTAGCAGCCTCCACATCGGAAAGAGGATAGGCGAAGCGGACTGCGCCTCCGGAAACGGGAGCTGCCACATAAAGAAACGGGACTCCCAGAGTGCGGCTGCGGCGTTCATCCGAGCCAACATTTCCGTGAAGGGCCGCTGCGAACTCTTTGCGGCGGGCATGGTTTTCCATGGAGGATGGATAGGCTTCGGAATCCGCGAGCACTTTACCGGTTGGATCGATGATGGTGGCGCGAGCCCCTGCGGCTAAGGCTTCCTGGGCTGCGATTTCTGTTAGTGAATGGCTGCGATCGGTGTCTACGCGGTGTGCGAAGAGGGCAGTTTTCTGGGTAAGGTTGCGCTCGATCTCCTGGCGCAAAGATTTTTCCCAGGCGCTGCGAACGGAGAAATCGACCGTGACCACGGCTGCGGCAATCACGAGAACAAAGACCGCCAGCAGCTTGAGAAAAATTCGGCTGCTCACTTGGGAACCTCGAACCGATAGCCGGCGCCCCGCACAGTCTTAAGGTAGCGCGGATTCTCCGGATCAGGTTCGATTTTTTCGCGGATACGCCGAACATACACATCCACCGAGCGCGGGGTGACATAGGAGGTATCCCGCCAAACCGAATCCAACAACTGGTCACGGGTAAAGACACGGCCGACGTGGCGGGCAAAATAATCGAGCAAGCGGAATTCGGTGGCTGTCGTCGTGACGAGCTTTCCGGCGACACTGAGCGTCATCGCCCCGGGATCGATTTCGATTTCCCCCACCCGGACTGGAGCAGCTGAAAGCGGCTGCTCGAAGCGACGGAGTACGGCTTTGACTCGGGCTACGAGCTCACGCGGGCTGAAAGGTTTGGCAATGTAATCGTCGGCCCCGAGCTCAAGGCCGAGTATACGATCTGCCTCGCCACTTTTCGCAGTCAAGAAGATAACTGGGATGGTAGATAGTGACGGAGACTGTCGGATGTAGCGGCAGAGTTCCAATCCGTCCCGGCCCGGCACCATGATATCGAGGATAAACATTCCAGGACGCTGACGTTCGGCGTCACTGATCACGGTGCCGCCCGAGTTGTAGGCGCGCACTGAAAAACCTGCCGCTTCCAGATGGTGCTGCACCAGGCGGCAGATATCGAGATCGTCCTCCACGACAACGATGGTTGGCTTCAAGAGTTGTAGGCCGGCCTCAGAAGAATCTTACTTCTTGGCTGGAGCTGTCGTTTCTGGAATTGCATTGTGGCGCACGTCAGCGCCGCGAACCCAGAAGATGACGTCTTCGGCGATATTGGTGGTATGGTCGGCAACGCGTTCCAGATTTCGAGTCACTAGCAGAGCGTCCAGCGCCTGGCGTGTGGCTTGGGGGCGTTCATTCATGGTCTTTACCAGCATAATGAAAGCCTCGTCCCGCATGCGGTCGACGACGTTATCCATCTCCAGTACGGCCATGGCCAGCTCGGCTTTGCCCTCGATAAATGATTCGAGGGAGCGGCGGACCATGGCTCCAACCGCGGTCGCCATGCGAGGAATATCGACTGGGAGGTCCTCGGCGGGCAACTCCACCATGTCCATGACGCGCTCGGTAATGTTGACAGCCTGGTCGCCTACTCGCTCCAAATCGGAATTAATTTTAATTACGGCCATGATGAAGCGAAGATCTACTGCCATGGGTTGCTGCATGGCGAGAAGATCGAAAGCGAGCTCGTCAATCTCACGCTCGGCGGCGTTGATCTGGCTCTCACCTTCCAATACCGTATGACAGATTGTCAGGTCACGCTCGGTATAGGCACGGCAGGCGCGGTCTACCGCCTGCTCAGCGAGTCCACCCATGAGCAGCAACCGCTGGCGAAGTTCATCGAGGGCCTGCTGAAACCGGGTACGCATTATCCAAACCTGCCTGTGATGTAGTCTTCCGTCCGCTTCTCGGACGGTGTGGTGAAAATCTTTTCGGTCTTATCAAATTCAATCAGCCGGCCTAAGAGGAAGAACCCTGTGTATTCCGCCACCCGCGCGGCCTGTTGCATATTATGCGTGACAATCACGATGGTGTAATGCTCTTTGAGTTGGAAAATGAGGTCTTCAATTTTGCCACTGGAAATAGGGTCGAGCGCGGAACAGGGTTCGTCCATCAGAAGAACTTGAGGCTCAACCGCCAGAGCACGTGCGATACAGAGGCGCTGCTGCTGTCCACCGGAGAGGCTGGCGCCGGACTTCTTCCGCAAGTCGCCCTTGATTTCGTCCCACAGGACCGCCATCTTCAATGAGTTCTCGACGATTTTATCCAATTTGCGGCGATCGCTAAAGCCATTCAGCCTGAGCCCAGCGGCAACGTTGTCGTAAATCGACATGGTGGGGAATGGATTCGCCTTCTGAAACACCATGCCGACGTGACGTCGAACGTACACTGCGGGCGTACCGTTATAAACTTCCAGTTCTCCGATCCGGACACGTCCCGTAACGCGAGCATCGCGCACGGTCTCATGCATGCGATTCAGGCAGCGAACGAAGGTGGATTTACCACAGCCGGAAGGTCCGATGATCGCCGTTGCATGCTTGGCGGCCACATTCATGCTGATATCTTGAAGCGCCTGAGTCTTGCCGAACCAAGCGTTCAGATTTTCGACTTGAATGCCGATCTCGGTGCCTGGTTCGGGAGTCAATTGGCCCCCTTCAACATACCGCGGCTGGCCGCGATGCGAACGGCGCTCACTGAAACCACGATAAGCACAATCAGGACAAGCGCTCCCGCCCAGGCTTGGCGGTGCCATTCATCGAAGGGCGAAATGGCGTAAGTGAATATCTGGAGCGGCAGTGCAGCGGTGGGCTGATCGATCCTGTAATTCCAATACTGATTGCCAAAGGCGGTAAACAACAGAGGTGCAGTTTCGCCAGCCACGCGGGCAAAGGCCAGCATCACTCCGGTGATGACTCCGGAAGTTGCGGTGCGCAATGTAATGGACAGTGTGGTCCGCCAACGAGAAATGCCCAAACCGTAGGAGGCTTCGCGCAGCGAGTTCGGAACCAGCAGCAGCATCTCTTCCGTGGTCCGGCTGATGGTTGGAATCATCATGAGAGAGAGCGCGACCCCGCCAGCCAGCGCGGAGAAGTGTCTCTGCGTGAGGACAACGATTCCGTAAGCCACAATGCCAATCACGATGGAAGGCACTCCATTCAAAACATCAGCGGTGAAGCGGATCGCATCTCCAAACCGATTGCGTCCATATTCAGCCAAATAGATGCCGGCGCCGATACCGAACGGAACGCCGATAAGACTTGCTAGTAAAAGAATAAAGGCGGAACCGGCAATTGCATTCGCCATTCCGCCTCCGGCTTCACCTACAGGCTTCGGAGTTTGGGTGAGAAATGCCCAATTCACGGAACCAACGCCGCGATAAACCAGGTAGCCAAAGATCGCGACCAGGGGAGTAAGGACGAGGATCACCGCACCGACTGCTGCGAATGTAACGGCAGCGTTGACCAAACGCCGGCGCAAATTGATCTGCGGTACCGCCTTGCTGGAAGCGTTAATAGGGTCTTCAGGCATGGGTCCTCGCAGGAGCGCCACGCGTTACGGACCAAACTAAAAGTTGAGCCAGGATATTGACTACCATTGTAACCAGAAATAATGCCAGTCCGACTTCGATCAAAGCGCTGAGATACAGGTCTCCCGTGGCCTCACTGAATTCATTGGCGATCACGCTCGCCATGGTGTAACCGGGAGCAAACAGAGAGCGAGCGATTTCGGGACGATTGCCGATCACCATGGTGACAGCCATGGTTTCTCCGAGGGCGCGTCCTAAACCTAGAATCACTCCACCCATGATGCCGGCGCGAGCATTGCGCAGCACTCCCATGCGAATCATTTCCCAACGGGTGGCGCCCAGGGCCAGCACTCCTTCCCTTTGCTGTTGCGAGACCGCGGTCATTACCTCGCGCGTGATGGAGGAGATGATCGGGATAATCATGATGGCCAAAATAATTCCCGCCGCGAGCATGCCAATGCCATACGGAGGCCCTTCAAAAAGACCGGTCCATCCCAAATAGCGCGCCAACCAAGGTTGAACATATTGGCGAAGCAAAGGAACTAGAACAAAGATTGCCCACAATCCATAAATTACGCTGGGAATCGCGGCGAGAAGCTCGGTGGTGAAGGCGAGTGGTCCACGCAGCCAGCGCGGCGACATCTCCGTGGTAAAAACCGCCACGCCGATGGCTAAGGGAACGGCCAGTACAAGCGCCAAAAGGGAAGAAACAACGGTGCCGTAGATAAAGGGCAGAGCACCGAACTGGTCGTTCACCGGATCCCAGTTTTGGCCGAGGAAAAACTTGAAGCCAAAGGCATGCCACGAGAGCTGGGACTTAGAAACCAGTTCGTACAAAACGAGCCCGACCACAGCAAGGATGGCCAAAGCGCAAAACAAGACTAGGGCATAGAAAACAGTATCCGCTAACTGGCCTCCAGCATCTTTCAGGCGAATGGCGGAAGCCCAGCTGGTCTGACCGGCAAGTTGCGGTCCGGCAACAGGTTTAGGACCAGTCATGCCCGGCGCTCTAAGGGCTCCGTTTGCCATCTTCAGCAGGCTATCAAAGCGATGTTACAGGAGTGTTAAAAGCAGAGGTCTCCCCAGTCGTCTCGGCGGGAGCGGATCCAACCTTAATGTTAAGGCGGGTAGTCGGTTAATCGGCCGACTACCCGCCTCGGGTTTGGTCTAGAAACTGTAAACCAAGTCGAACTGCATACGCCTGAGATTCGGCTCCGCCGTTCCCGGAGCAGTTCCTGAAGCCACAACAGCGTGCTGCAGATTGATATTAAGCGTCCGTCCAACCCACAGAGTATAGGCCGCAGTGACATTGTTACGCAGCTTCCAGGAACCGAAGATCCGATGCTGCAGGATATTCGTGGGAGCTCGCTGATCACTTTCAACAAACGACGCGAGCGCAGAGTCCTGTTCCTGCCTCGCCCAAGCATATCCGATCTGGATGTCGTTCTTGTTCTTGGCCTGCCCTAAACTAATTTCTGCCAGGTAAGCGTGCGACTGCTTGCCCAGGTTGATCAGTTCAAGTCCGTTGGGATCAAGCGGGTGGTCTTTTGCACTCAAGTTGTTTTCATATTCGAGCAACAGGTTCAGAGGCAAGCGGGCCAGGCCGGTCTTGATCTGGTTGTTCAAAATGAAATCTGCATAGAAGAACTGTGACCAGAAATGTGCTTTGCCAGTGGCATCCGTCAGGGTGGCATTGGTCATCCCATTGGGGCCGAAAGCACAAGGCGGCACAACGGGCAATCCCGCACCAGTTGCGCAACCCGGACCTTCGCCCGGAACAGGCAGGCCGCCGGTGGTAGTCGTGGCCTGAGTCGCGAACGCACTGGCTTGGAGAATGGTGTCGGGATTGTTCCACTTCATTACGCTAAACGAAGGTGTGGTGGTGAGCGGACCCATTTGCAAACGGGCGGAAACCTGTCCGCCTATGTTGTAGGAGTCGCCGCCCTTGGAGATCTCGTTGACTAGGAGCTGCATTGCAGTGAAGCTAACGTTTTTTACGATCGGGGTAGTGAAATCCCAAGATAACTTTTCACTGAAGCCTTCAGGATTGAGGTCGTTGTCGAAGGTTTGAGGAGTACGAAGCCAAGTGTAGGCGAACTTGCCTCCGGTTAACGAAAGCCACTTGTGGGCTAGTGGATTGTAGGTGACGTATCCCCTATCGATCCCGATGGTGTGGCGGTCAAAAAAATTGGTCAAGGTGGTGTTGGTGGTCGTAGGATCGCCCAACGAACCGCTTGCCAGATAGAGGCCGCCGACGAAATCCTCGCTCAACTTGCCTTCAACGCCGAAACGCGCGCGAATGCGGCCGCGGTTGCGATCAAAAAAGCCAGGCGCACTCTGGAAGAAGTTCTCTCCGCGGATTCGCACGTCGCCGTTGAAGCGGAAGCGACCCAGCAGACCTTCGAGAGCCGACACGCGCTTCTGCTCGTCCTGGGTTCCGACAGCGGTATTGGTCAGCGTGGTCTTAACGTCGGCCATGTCGCTGGACAATTTGGCTACGCTATCCTTTTCCTCAGTCGACGCGGTTTGTACTGAAGCCGCCCTTTGCTGAGCCTCGGTGGCGGCGGTCTGTGCCTGCTGGAGTTGCTGCTGAGTTTGTTGCCAGGACTGATCGCGTAGCTGCAATTGTTGTTTCAGCTGCTCGATCTGCTGCTGCTGGGCTGCCAGAGCGTCGCGCAGTGATTGCACATCCTCCGCCGTCACTGCGGGCTGTGCGGGAGTTGCCGCCGCCTTTCGTGACTTCGGTCTGGGAGCAGTCTGCGCCACCAGCGTTGTCGCCAACAGCGGAACTACACACCACCTCAGAGCGGACTTCATCTTTTCTCCTTTTGCCTCGCCAAGCGAAGGCGGATGGTTAGCTGAACTCAGAACTTGATCGGTGAATCCAAGGCAATTGAACGACTACTTAACTTGCTTTATCGTCTCCTTGACTTTCGCTTCCACGCCCTCGGGCAGAGGGGCGTAGGACAGATCGGCTGTCATTTTTTGCCCGTCTTCCACCATCCAGTTCAGGAAATCGGCGATGATCTTCCCCTTGGCCCGATCTTTCGACGGGTTCGGGATTAACAGCCAGGTAAAGCTGGCAATCGGATAAGTATCTTTGCCGGGAGCGTTCGTAATTGAAACGCGGAAGTCCGCTGGCATGCTTTTGACTGAAGCCGCGGCCGCAGTCACACTCTCGAGACTTGCTTTCACGAACTGTCCGCCAGCGTTCTTAACCGAGCCATACGCGATGTGATTGTTTACCGCGTAGATGAGCTCCACGTATCCGATCGAGCCTTGCATCTGTCGAATCATTCCGGCGACGCCCTCATTGCCCTTGCCCCCCAAGCCGACGGGCCACTTCACCGAGGTACCTTTGCCGACCTGGTTTTTCCAGTCAGTACTTACTTTTGAGAGATAGTCGGTAAAGATGTAAGTCGTGCCACTTCCATCAGAACGATGAATGACGATGATCGGCTGGTTGGGCAGGTTGACTCCAGGATTTGCCTTGGCGAGCGCGGCATCATTCCAAGACGTAATCTTGCCCAGGAAAATATTGGCGAGCAGCTCCGGCGTAAATTTCAACTCTTCGGTGACACCGGGAATGTTGTACGCCGGAACGTCGGCGCCGAGGACGGTCGGAATGTGCAGGATCTTGGTTTTGGCCTGAGCCAGCTGCTCGTCGGTCATTGGGCCATCGGTGGCGCCAAAATCAACCGTGCCCGCTAAGACCTGGCGGATCCCGCCTCCGCTACCGATAGACTGGTAGTTGAACTGAATGTCGGGATGCAGCTTGTTATATTCGCTGAACCACTTGGAATACATGGGGTAGGGAAAAGTCGCGCCTGCCCCATTCAGCGTGATAGTGTCTCCCCACATGGGGATCGCGAGTAAAAACAAGAAAATGCTTATGCGCCGTAGCACTCGAATGTTTCCTCCTGAAGTAATGACCTTCACTTTTAGTGGGTATGTGTTACAGCAGTGTTACGAGCAGGTGAATTTCTGATGACATCGCGATGAAGAATGCGGTCGGAGGCTGCGCAGATAGGCGATTTCGGCTAGTGCTCAGGCGTGATGGTCAGAACAATTTCTCTTTCCCGAGGTCCATCCAGTTCGATTAGAACGACTCTTTGCCAGGTGCCGAGCAACATCCTGCCGCGCTCAAAGGGTATGGCCACAGAGGTGCCAATAAGCGACGACAGAATGTGATCGGGTACATGGGCCGGGTCGTGAGGATGGCGATAGCGGAGTTTGGGGACCATCGCTTCAAATGCGTCCAGCATGTCGAGGTCGGTGCCGGGATCGAGATCGGCGGTGGTCAGAGCGGCCGTGGTATGCAGAACCAGTAGATTGCATATACCGGGTTTCTCCGGATATTTTTTGACAAGCCAGCTTTCCAGAGTGTCGGTGATGTCAACAACTTCACGCTTCTTTCGCGTTTTTATCGTTAGTTTATGCACGGGTTTTCGGATGCTTAACGAATTTTTGCGGATGTACGGAAAGAGCGGCACTAGCACGTAGCTAGCGAATTTCCGTTACCCAAGTCGCTGGAATGGCTAAATGCTAAGTGCCAAATGCTAAGCGCTAAGGACCCAGATGCTTGGCGCTTGAGGGTAATGGATGCCGTGCTTCGTACGCCGCAATCTCGCGCTCGTGCTGCATGGTCAATCCAATATCGTCGAGTCCTTCGAGCAGGCAATGGCGGGTGAAATCGTCGATGGTGAAAGAAGCTGAAAATCCGCGCTCGTCGGTGACGCGAAGCTGATCGAGATCCACTTTCACCTGATACTTCGGAAACTCGCCCGCCCGGCGGAGTAGCTCAGCTACTTCTTGCTCGCTCAGAACCACGGCGAGCACGCCGTTCTTTGGACAATTGTTAGCAAAGATGTCTGCAAAGGACGGCGCGATGACGGCGCGGAAACCGAAGTCAGCTAACGCCCACACCGCGTGCTCGCGAGAGGAGCCACAGCCAAAATTCTTGCCAGCGAGCAGAATGCTTGCGCTCCGATAGCGGGGCTCATCGAGCACGAACTGTTCGCTCCCGGAAGTGTGCCGCCAATCGTAAAAAAGGAACTCGCCAAAACCTGTCCGCTCAATACGTTTAAGAAACTGCTTGGGGATAATTTGGTCGGTGTCCACATTTGCTCGATCGAGTGGCGCGATCAATCCCTGATGAACGCGAAAAGGTTGCATTTCGTCCTCAGTGGTTCAGTTAAAACGCCAGTTTCGGATGTCGGTAAAGTGTCCGGCAATAGCAGCCGCGGCGGCCATCATGGGACTGACGAGATGAGTGCGTCCGCCGCGGCCTTGGCGGCCTTCAAAGTTTCGATTACTGGTGGAAGCACAGCGTTCGCCGGGCTGCAGGATGTCGGGATTCATACCCAGGCACATCGAGCACCCTGATTCGCGCCATTCGAAACCGGCTTCCTGGAAAATTCTATCGAGGCCTTCCTGCTCGGCGGCCTGCTTCACAGCTTGCGATCCCGGGACGACCATTGCCCGCACTTTTGGGCTGACCCGATGTCCTCTGGCCACACGGGCGGCGGCGCGTAAATCTTCCAACCGAGAGTTGGTGCATGAACCGATGAACACTCGATCAACCGGAATCTCTTCGATGCGAGTGCCGGGTTTCAGTCCCATGTAGTCGAGCATGCGCTGGGCAGCGCCACGATCAGCCTCGGTTTCTAATGCATTTATTTCGGGGACGCGACCACTCACCGGTACAACCATGCCGGGATTTGTTCCCCATGTTACAAATGGAGCGAGCTTGGCGGCGTCAATTTCAATGACTTTGTCGTAATGCGCTTCTGTATCGGAACGCAAGGCGCGCCACCGCGTCACAATTTTCTCCCATTCATTCCCATCGGGAGCGAAGCGCCGGCCTTTTATGTAGCGGAACGTGGTTTCATCGGGTGCAACCATTCCGGCGCGGGCCCCTGCTTCAATGCTCATGTTGCATAACGTCATGCGGCCTTCCATGGAGAGCGAGCGCACCGCCTCGCCGGCGTATTCGATTACGTGCCCCGTAGCTCCATCGGTCCCAATTTGTCCGATGATTCCGAGCGCCAGGTCTTTCGCAGTTACTCCTTCCGGCAAAGTCCCGCGCACATCTATCAGCATGGTTTTCGGTTTTCGTTGTGGCAGACACTGTGTGGCCAGCACATGCTCCACCTCCGACGTGCCGATGCCAAACGCCAACGCTCCAAATGCGCCGTGAGTACTGGTGTGGCTGTCACCGCAAACGATGGTCATTCCGGGCTGAGTAAGTCCGAGTTCCGGACCGATGACGTGGACGATGCCTTGATTGGGCGAGTCGATGTCGAACAGCGGGACTCCGAATTCACGGCAATTGTGTTGCAGCGCTTCGATCTGCCTCGCGGCGATAGGATCGGTGATGGGCATCCCTCGCGGAGTAGTAGGGATGTTGTGATCTACGGTGGCGACCGTTCGCTGTGGCTGGCGAACTCGGCGGCCAGCAGCGCGCAATCCGTCGAATGCCTGGGGGGAAGTCACTTCGTGCACAAGGTGCAGATCGATGTAGAGAAGCGGCGGGCGGCCGGGCGGCACTGAGACTACATGCTCGTTCCAAACCTTCTCGAATACTGTGCGCTTCTCTGCCATTGTGGTGCTCACTAGTAAATTCTAATGCCCAGAACTTAGAGCGTCGACTTTTTCTCCGCGATTAAGCCCTTGATCTTTTCTACGAAATCCGCCACGGGCATGTCTTCCGTCTTCTCTTTGCCACGCGTGCGGACATTCACTCTTCCAGCTTCGGCCTCTTTGTCGCCCATGACTAGAAGGAACGGAACTTTCTGCATGGCATGTTCGCGAATTTTGGCATTCATCTTCTCGTTGCGCGTGTCCACGTGTACGCGCACACCGGCCGCTTTGAGCTGATCCGCCACTTTCTGCGCGTACGCTGCGTGCCGCTCGCTGATGGGTATCATGACTGCCTGCACGGGCGACAACCAGACCGGAAAGGCGCCGGCGTAGTGCTCGATCAACACGCCGAAGAAGCGCTCTACAGATCCGTAAAGCGCGCGATGCACCATCAGCGGCTGCTTGCGCGAACCGTCTTCGGCGACGTACTCCAAACCAAATCGTTGTGGCAGGTTGAAATCGAATTGAATCGTGCAAAGCTGCCACGGACGGCCGATGGCGTCGACCAGCTTCACATCAATCTTGGGGCCGTAGAAAGCTGCCTCGCCGGGTATGACCTTGTATTCAATATTTCGGCGCTTGAGCGCGTTCTCCAGTGACCGATTACCCAGCTCCCATTGCTCCTCGGTGCCGAGAAAATTCTTGCGGTCTTTGGAATCCCAGGTGGAAAGTTCGGTTTGAAACTGGTCAAAGCCGAAGTCTTTGAGAACTTCCAGCGCGAAGTCGATACAGCCTATGATTTCATTTTCGATCTGCTCCGGAGTACAAAAAATGTGGGCATCGTCCTGTGTGAATCCGCGCACACGCAACAAGCCATGCATCACACCGGAACGCTCGTAGCGATACACCGTCCCGAGCTCTCCCAGACGGACTGGCAAGTCGCGATACGACTTTAGAGAGTCTTTGTAAATAAGAATGTGAAAGGGACAATTCATGGGCTTCATGCGATATTCCGCATCGTCGAGCTCCATGACGTCGAACATATTCTGCGAGTAGTAGCCCTCGTGGCCGGAAGTTTGCCAGAGCTGACGCCGCGCCACGTGCGGGGTATAGACCAGGGAGTAGCCGCGCTGCAGGTACTCGGAGCGCATCCAGTCTTCCATCTCCTTGCGAATGATTCCGCCCTTGGGGTGCCAGAAAATCAGTCCTGGTCCGGCCAACTCCTGAATGGAAAAGAGGTCGAGCTGCTGGCCCAGCACGCGATGATCGCGCTTCTTCGATTCCTCAATATTGTGGAGATAATCATCCAGATCTTTCTTCGAAAAGAAGGACGTCCCGTAGATACGCTGCAGTTGCGGATTCTTCTCGTCGCCGAGCCAGTACGCGCCTGCAATATTCAGCAGCTTGAAAGCTTTGATTTTGCCCGTGGATGGGATGTGCGGCCCGCGGCAGAAGTCAGTAAACTTGCCGGTGCGATAAATGGAAATCTTTTCATCGGGCTTGGTGAATTGCTCGATGAAATGGCACTTCATGAAATCGCCTTCTTTTTTAAACTCTGCCAGTCCCTGATCGCGTGGCAGAAACTCCCGCGCATACGGAATATTCTGCTGCACCAGTTCCTGCATTTTCTTTTCGATCTTCTCGACATCCTCCGGGCTGAACGGAGTGGGACGGTAGAAGTCGTAGAAGAAACCGCTTTCCGTCGGCGGACCATGGCCGAGCTTAGTCTCGGGAAAAAGCTCAAGCACGGCAGCAGCGAGCAGATGAGCGGATGAATGCCGGTAAACTTCCAGAGCCTCGGGATCGCGGTCGGTCAGTATGCGGAGGTCGGTGTCTTTTTCGAGCGGGCGGGTCAGATCGATAAGATCGCCGTTGGTTTTCGCAGCGAGTGCAGCCTCGGCGAGGCGCGATCCGATGGACTTGGCGATGTCCAGGGCAGTCGTGCCCTTGGGAACTTCCTTAACGCTCCCGTCGGGGAGCTTCACGTGAATGCTGTCTGCCATAGGCTGGAGTTGGTACTCTGCTGAATCTTTTGAGTTTAAAGGAGGGAGCAGAGAGGGTCAAACGGGTGATGAGGGAGAGCCATAAAGGACGGAATCACGCGTTTGCACTCAGGACGGTTTCCAAATGCGATGCCGATGGCGAATTCCCTACTGTTTTATTATCACTCCACAGGCGATGCGGTCACCGGCGTTTCCAGCAGGATCGGTTTTCATGTCGTCGGCCTTGGCATGGATAACGAGTGCCGTTCCCCCATTGGTGAAAATGGAGTGGTTGTCCTTCTCCCAATTCACATCTCTGTTGGTCGTCTGCGTTTTCGCTTTGCCGTTAGCGTGCACGGTGAAGTTTTGCATGTCGCCGGCGTGATGGCCGTCAGGATTATCAAGCCCGTGCTTCTTGTTGTCAGGATTGAAATGGGGACCCGCCGACTTGAAATCCGGTGGATCACACCGTGCATTCTGGTGAATGTGGATGGCATGCTCTCCGGGAGGCAAATCATGCACGTTGAGTTGGATGACCATACCATCGCTCTCATACATAAGCGCTGAACCTACGCTTTTGCCTTGGGCGTCCTTCAGTTCGACCATAACCTTGGCGGCACTGGTCAATGACAGGGCGACAACGGTCAGAAACAGGATGGCAACAAAGGAGGAGTGAATTTTCATGACAGCCATTATTATAGTGCGACTAAGGGTGGTCCTATCGTGAACGACCGCGTTGCCCGCCTGAATAGGAAAGGCCCGAAGCGCTGAGATGATTCATCATCAAGGGCTGCCCCACTATTTGCACCCAGATCTTCCAGTTTCCCGGCGGAATGATCGAGGTCAGGACTTGAGTGCCGGTCAGCGATGGCGCGATATTGTCGAGCGCGGTGTAGAAGGTTCCTGAGACTGGATCGGAGAAATAAATTTTCAGCCGATTCACCGTCGCAATGGTCGCGAAGGCCGGGTCAATTTTATTAATCGTCCAGTGAAGAGAATTTCCCGCGATCGAAGCGGACACGCTTAAGCAATTGTCGATGCCGCTCTCGACTGCTGTGCCTTCCTCGTAATCGTTGAGCATGATTCCCACGAATTCGAGTTGTGTTGACCTGCTGTAATTGCTGTCGACAATGCCAGCGGTATCGAGAAATTCCTGTCCGCAGCGGCGGGCTGACACGCGGTTCGTTCCCCAGGAAGCATTGTTGTCGTCGAAGCCGGCTTTTAGCATCCCGAGCGCGGCCATTGCGGAATGCGCCTGGGCTTGGTGATAGAAGTTTGGATAATAGTTTGGCCCCTCGGTTATCTGGAGTTGTTTCAGGACATCCCAGCGTGGCGGGTTCATGAAGGCATAACATCCATCGCTCGCCACATGCTTCCAGCACGCGGCGTCGCCTTCGTCCTCAAACCAGTATTCGAAGGGCATGGCATAACCGTTGGTGTAGGCTTTCACCGTCGCCCACACACCAGTGTTTCCGTTCCAATCAGTGTCTTTCCATTCGGCTTCGTGGCTGAAAAAGGCGGCAACGTTTTTCGCGCCACGCTTCAGATACCAGGGCTTGTTCGCGTACTGCGCGTTGATGTAATCGAACAGAGCTTCCAGTTCGGTGATGATGCACTTCTTTTGATTCCGCGGGCCCTTGGGGCAAAGGCCGGAAAATGCTCCCTTGTCGATCATCATCCCCATGCGCAGAGGGCAAGTGGTGTTGAAACACCCGGTGAGATAATTCGCGATGGCATTGCTATTGGTCAGATTGTGAGCCTGCTTCGAATCGCGGTTACCGTACCAGTTGAGCAAGATACTGTACCCGCCGGCAGCCAGCATTCGATTGACTTGCCGGGCGATCTGGGCAGGATCGTTCTGATCGTAGCCCACGATGATGTGACCATTGCTGGCGGGCATAACCCCGTTTGGAGTGGTAACGGTTCCCGTTTGGCTCTTCCCGAACCAAGGCTGCATGTGCCAAATAATTTTTGTGGTCGAGCCTGCGTAGAGTAGGGAATGGACATCGTCGAAATTTGTATTGGCGGGTCGGGGAACGGGAACTGGAGTCTGTGCCCCGATGTTGGCAGGGTTTGTCCTCAAACCCGGGAAACTGGAGCTGGCACTGGTGTTATTGGCGGTCTGCTCAATCCGATTCGTAGAAGTGTGGTTCACAATCGACTGCGCGAATCCAACAGAGGTCAGAAGCAGAACGAAAAGTAATTTGCTCGTCATTCCGCTACTGGTGATAATTCCCGACGCTTGTAGTAGAGATCTTCTACGGCCTTCTGCACTTTGGCAGACAAGCCTTCCGTTTCGCGCGCCGAATATCCTGCGGTCGAGATAGGTTCTCCGATACGCATCTCCAGGGGACGACTCTTGATGTGATAAGTGTTCATAGGCAGCAGTTCATAAGTGCCGATCAATGCTAGGGGCACGATATCTACCTGCGCCTTGATCGCCAGGAAGAATGCTCCCGGCAAAAACGGTTTGATGTCACCGTCCGGAGTGCGACCACCTTCGGGAAAGATCACGAGAGGCATTCCGCCCTTCAGACTTTTCAGCGCCGACCGGATGCTCGCTACGGATCCGCCGGGGTGCTGTTGATCAATGCAGACCTGCCCAGATCGCTTGAGATGCCATCCGACAATGGGATATGAGAGTAATTCCTTCTTGAATACGATGCGGAACTGAAAAGGGAGATAGACGTAGAGCACCGGGATATCCAGCGCGGAACCATGGTTCACGGCATACACGTAAGGCTTCGAGGTGTCGATCTTTTCCAGACCGGTAACTTTGACTGGAGAAAGGACGGTCTTCATGATCACCTTGGACCAGAAGCGGGCAAATGAGTGCAGGATTTTTTCGGTGTTGCCGAAAATCGAGCAAGGAATGGAAATAATTCCGAGAACGACCGTGTACAGCCAGATCAGCGGATCGAATATCAAATAGGAACGGAGTGCACTGATCCAGCCGTGGCTCTTCGAACGAGGCGGTGTCGTGGTCATCTCCGGCGGTTGCAGAGTTTCCGTTCGCTCAGTGACTGATGTGTTCAGTTCCTGCATAACATCACTTAGATTTTTATTCCCAGCGACTGCATGGCCTCTCCCACGATGTAAATTGAGCCGGTCACGACTACTACGCCGTTCGACCCTGCCAATACTCGCGCGCGTTCCAGGGCTGCGGCAACGTTGGGCGCCCGTTCAATGGCGACCGAGGTATGGGCCGCGGCTTCTCGAATCTCTCCTGACGTCGCCGAACGCGGGTTATCCGCACGCGTGGCAATCACTCGTTCAGCCAAGGGGAACAGTATTTCCGCGATCTCGCCGATTGCCTTGTCGCGCATCGCGCCGAAGACAAAGGTCAAAGACCGGTTTTCGTAAGCTCCAGAAAGAGTGGACCGCAATGCCCACGCGCCCGCTGGATTGTGCGCCACGTCGAGAACATATTCGGGAGCACCCTTTACTGGAGATATGACCTGGAAACGTCCCGGCCAATGTGTCTCCCGAATGCCGTGTTCGATTGAGTCGGCGGTAATCGCGAAACCACGGTGGCTCAGTTCTTCTGCCGCAGCAATGGCCAACGCCACATTTCTAAGCTGATGGCGCCCTACCAGGGGAGTCTCTACTAATATTCGTTCCCCCATGACTTCGAGCGGATAACGGAAAATTGCACGCCCTAACTCGGTGTTGGCGACGCGGTACTGGGTGCTTGGCGCGACTGGCGGCACATAGGGGACGGCACTCACAGCCTGTGCCTCCAAATCGAGGATCGTGTTCCCAATTACGTCATTGGCCTGCGGCTGTTGTGGAAGCGTGACCACGATGCCGCCGCGCCGGATGATCCCAGCCTTTTCGCGCGCAATCTCAGTGACCGTATTGCCCAGGAACTTCTGATGATCAAGAGAGATGTCGGTAATGATGCTGATCTGAGCATCAATCACATTGGTGGCGTCGAGCCGCCCGCCCATGCCAACCTCGAGCACTGCAATATCTATCTTCTTGCGTGAGAAGTATTCGAAAGCGATAGCGGTCAACATTTCGAAAAAGCTGGGATGCCACGGCAATTCGCTCTCGCCTACTAAGCGTTCAGCGGTTCGATCGATCATGTCGTGTAGCAGGGCGAACTCGTCGTCACTGATCTCTTCTCCATTGATCCGAATGCGCTCGTTGATCCGAATCAGGTGCGGCGAGGTGTAGAGGCCGGTGCGCAGGCCAGAAGCTTTCAGGATAGAAGCCAAGGTTGCTGCGGTCGAGCCTTTGCCATTGGTGCCGGCAATCAGCACACTCGGGAATCGCCGCTCGGGATAATCGAGAGCCCGGAGCAATACCCGCATGTGATCCAGGTCGAACTTGGGCGACGGCATTTGCGCCAGTTCGTGGCCCAGGGCGTAGATTCGCGCAACCGCAGTCTCGTAGGACATCGACAAGATGCTATTAGCTTACCAGTATGCGGGTTTGCGACCTGAGTTTCCAGAAGACAACAGTCAACGCGCGGGGGCGTATTTTGAATGGGGCAGAGGGCGGGTTGGCTGATTGAAGGCGGTGATTAAGCGGCGCGGGTAGGCGTCATAAATTCCAGCGCACGGGCGATATACGCCTTTAGCTGCTTGCGGTGGACGACGGCATCCAGCATGCCGTGCTCCAGAAGAAACTCGGCGCGTTGGAACCCCTGTGGCAGCTTTTGGCGGATGGTCTGTTCAATCACCCGGGGGCCGGCAAATCCGATCAGGGCTCCAGGCTCGGCGATGTTGAGGTCACCCAACATGGCGAAAGATGCGGTCACGCCGCCAGTGGTTGGATCCGTGAGCACCGAGATGTACGGTACGCGTGTTTCATCCAGCCGGGCCAGGGCGGCCGAAATTTTGGCAAGCTGCATCAGGCTGACGACGCCCTCCATCATGCGTGCGCCGCCGGACGCCGAAATAATAATGATGGGTTGTTTAGAGTCGGTTGCCTGCTCGATAGCTCGGGTAATGGCTTCTCCCACGACCGCGCCCATGCTTCCTCCGATGAAGGAATACTCCATGGCACTCACAATGACGGGGCGTCCATTCAGTTTTCCGTGGGCGTTGATTACCGCATCTTTCAAGCCAGTGTCGGATTGAGCTTGTTTCAGGCGTGAGGAGTAGGCTTTCAGATCCACGAATTTCAGCGGGTCAGTGGAGACCAGGTCGGCGTCGGTGATGTCATACTGGTTATCGTCGAGAAGTTGGGCAAGGCGGGCACGAGCGTCGATGCGGAAGTGTTTGTCGCACTTGGGACAGACGTTGAGATTGTCTT
>WNGK01001116.1_pt1 | contig 28655 bp, 21 predicted proteins | sample 5400601 | NCBI WGS metagenome assembly WNGK01 (sample SAMN13153376, study PRJNA577476) | soil metagenome | isolation source: 60 cm soil or saprolite under Garry oak tree replicate 1 | place: USA:California | collected 2016-06-15
GATTGCCCGCATCACCCGTCCGGCGCGCGACGCGACAATCGCGCGGCACGCGAGGTAGCTGGCCGCGAGCGCGGCTGCCGTCAGGACCAGCAGCACCACGCGTGTGCTGTCGGAATGCAGGTCGAAGCCAAGGATATCCTTGAAATCGGTGAATCCGTTGTTGCCGCCGAACCCCATGTCGTTGCGGAAGAACGCGAGCATGAGGGCGTAGGTGAGCGCCTGGGTGATGATCGATAGGTAGACGCCGGTGACGCGCGACCTAAACGCAAACCATCCGAACACCAGCGCCAGCAAGGCCGGCACGAGCACCATCATGACGAGCGCGAACAAGAAATGGTTGAAGCCATACCAGAACCAAGGCAATGACTTCCAGTTCAGAAACACCATGAAGTCGGGCAGCACGGGATCGCCGTATACGCCTCTGGGGCCGATCTGTCGCATGAGGTACATGCCCATCGCGTAGCCGCCGAGCGAAAAGAAAGCCGCGTGCCCCAGGCTTAGAATGCCGCAGTACCCCCAGATCAGGTCGACCGCGAGCGCGAGCATCCCATAACAAAGATACTTGCCGATGAGCGTGAGCCCGTAGGCCGAGAGGTGAAACGCGGATGCGGAAGACACCACTTGGTTGAGGACGGGCACACCGAAAGCTACGACGGTGAGCGTCGCCAGAAACCATACCGCCCCTCGATCGTCGCTTTCGATGATCGACTTCCGGAAATGAAACACTACTACTTGTCCTCCGCCGATCGGCCGGTTTGCGGGAACAATCCGCGCGGCCGGGTCTGGATGAAAAGAATCAGCGCAACGAGGACGAAAATCTTTGCCAGCACCGCCCCCGAGTAGGGTTCGAGCAGTTTGTTGACGATTCCCATCGACATGCCGCCGATGAGCGAGCCCCATAAATTTCCGACACCGCCGAAAACAACCACCATGAACGAATCGATGATGTAAGACTGACCCAGGTTTGGGCCGACGTTGGTCAATTGACTCAGCGCCACGCCGGCCACACCGGCAATGCCCGATCCGAGCCCGAACGTCATCGCGTCGACCCACTCGGTGCGGATACCCATCGCCTTCGCCATGGCCCGGTTCTGCGAAACGGCTCGGATGTCGAGGCCGATCCGGGTGCGCTTCAACACCACCAGGATGATCGCAAACACAATCAGCGTGAAGATCACGATGTAGAGGCGGTTGTAGGTGATCGCGAGCGCATCGTTTAGTTGCAGCGAGCCGCTCATCCAGTCTGGCGTCACGACCGATCGGTTGAGCGCGGAAAAAATGGAACGGACGGACTGCTGCAGGATGAGGCTCACACCAAACGTCGCGAGCAGTGTCTCCAGGGGTCTTCCATAAAGAAACTGGATAATCGTGCGCTCGAGGAAGACGCCCGTCAGCCCTCCAACGATAAACGCGACCGGAATCGCCACCAGGACCGAGATCCCGATATGTCCTGGCATCGCCAGTTGGACGACGTATGTCGTGTATGCGCCGAGCATCATCAACTCACCGTGAGCCATGTTGATGACGCCCATGACGCCAAACGTAATCGCCAGACCGATGGCGATCAGTACGAGCACTGACCCCAGGCTCAGACCGAAGAACAACATCTCGATACCCGAATAGAAGGTGCGCCACCGGTCGATGGTCTGCAAGGCATTCGCAGCAGCGCGGCGCACTTTCTCATCGCCTTCAACGAAGCTTCCGTCGGGAGATTTATCGAGCAAGAGCGCAACCTTGTTCCGTACATCCTGGCTAACGCTTTGGCCAAGCGTCGCGATCGCGTCGAGCCGTGCTTTGGTGTCCGAGTCGTCCAGCGCAGCGAGCGCAAGGCCCGTAACGATTTCCTTCTTGACGCCGGAATTCGTCTCCACGCCGAGCCGCTCGCGCAGCAGCGCCACGTTTGCTTCGTCCAGCGACCGTATCATGCCTCGCACCGAGTCCAACCGCACCGCCGCATCCGGGCTTGACAACCCGAAGTGCGCCACGGTGGTCCTCAACATGCGCCTCAAACCATTGTTCGTGGCGATTTTGGTCAGGCTATCGGCAGGAACGGATCCGGCATCCTTTAGCGACAGCGGATCGATTAAATTGAGAGGATCTTCGTCGGCCGACTTGACGATAAAAACCTTTTGATCGTTGTTGCGAAAATAGAGTCGATCTTCCAGGAAGGCTGTGAGGACAGGGCGGACGCTTGGATGACCGCCTTGGCTCAGCCGTTCGACAATATTCTCCTTATCGGAATACGTCGCCTCGCGCAACTCACCGAGCAGCGACAAGAAAATTGTGTCTTTTGAAGATTGGGCATGAACAAGGCCCACGCCCGAAAGGGCTAGCAGCAGCATGAACAGCCACTGCCCGCCCAACGGGATGTGTTTTATTACTTGTAGTTTTGCCCCGAACACTTCTTGGTGACCTTATTATAGTTCCCGCACTTTAGCGTCACCCAATCCGCGTCGATATCCTTACTGCCCGGCAGATAGTCGGACCAGGCATCGCCCGGGACCGTGCCTGCGGATTTCCAAACCACGTTAAACTGGCCGTCCGCTTTTACCTCGCCGATGTACACAGGTTTGGTGATGTGATGATTCGGCAACAGCTTGGCAATACCACCCGTGAGGTTCGGCGTCTCAAGACCGGGGAGTGCCGCGAGCACCTTCTCCACGTCGGTTGTTCCGGCCTTCTGCACTGCCTTCACCCACAGATTGAAGCCGATGTAGTGCGCCTCCATCGGATCGTTGGTTGTTCGCTTCGGGTTCTTGATGAAGGTGTGCCACTGATCAATGAACGTCTTGTTCACCGGCGTGTTGATGCTCTCAAAATAGTTCCACGCAGCCAGGTGGCCGAGAAGCGGTTTGGTGTCGAGGCCCGACAGTTCCTCCTCGCCGACCGAGAAGGCGACGACGGGAATATCCTCGGCCGAAATCTTCTGGTTGCCAAGCTCTTTATAGAACGGCACGTTGGCGTCGCCGTTGATAGTCGACACGACCGCGGTCTTCTTACCAGCCGAACCGAACTTCTTGATGGCGGCAACACGGGTCTGCCAGTCGGAGTAGCCGAACGGCGTGTAGTTGATCGAAATATCTTCGGTCTTCACGCCTTTGGCCAGGAGATACGCCTCGAGGATCTTGTTGGTCGTGCGCGGGTAGACGTAGTCCGTGCCTTCGAGCACCCACCGCTTCACGCCGACTTCCTTCGTCAGATAGTCCACTGCGGGAATGGCCTGCTGGTTCGGTGCGGCCCCAGTGTAAATGACGTTCTTAGAGGACTCCTCCCCTTCGTACTGGACGGGGTAGAACAGCAAGCCGTTATCCTTTTCGAAAACAGGCAATACCGATTTTCTGGAAACCGACGTCCAGCATCCAAACACAACCGCGACTTTGTCCTTTTCCAGCAGTTGCGCCGCCTTCTCTGCGAAGAGTGGCCAGTCAGACGCCGGATCGACAACGACCGCCTGGAGCTTCTTGCCCAGCAATCCGCCCTTCTTGTTCTGCGCGTCGATCATCATCAGGATCGTGTCCTTCAATGTTGTCTCGCTGATGGCCATTGTGCCCGAAAGCGAATGCAGCACGCCCACCTTGATGGTGTCCTGCTGGGCCGAGGCCACGCGGGAGGAAGCCATCCCGGCGAGCAACAGCCAAGCAGCCATAAACATTACTCTGCGTTTCATAAATCAAACTCCTTCAGTCTTGTGTAAGGTTGAAAAACGGTTACATCTGGAACTGGAGGCCGACTCCGGCTTGCCAGAAATTTGTTTTCACTCTGTTGAATCTCGTGTCCTTGTAGAAGCTCATCACGCGGGCATTGAACTGCTTGATGACGTAGTTGAAGTTGACCTCGCTGGTTTTCTGGTGGTAGTTGGGGGTTGTCCCATGAGTAAACTCCGCCTTGGCATACTTGCCGAGAATCTCGAACTTGCCCATGCCGACCACTTTCGGAATGAGGTAGCTTGCCAGCACATACCCGCCCTGGCTCTTGGCGTAGCCGCCGTCGTACCCGCCCAGTCTGTTGTAATTGGAATACTCGCTTTCGATCGAGACCACGCCGCCATCGGGCAGTTTCTTTTCCAGGAGGAAATCGCCGGTTGAAGCGGTCTTGCCGGACTGCACTTGAGTCGCCGCGCCGATGGCCAGCAAATTCTTGTCGCCGTAGTAGGTGCCGTTTAGGTAATAGCCGCCCTCCGGATCCCAGAAGTCGATCTGGACGCGGGCGGCGCCAAGAATTTTGGCGTTGCCCGTGGCGGTGGCGCCGTCGAACGCGCCAACGGAGACTTTCACTTTCTTGGCGAAGTCACCCCAGTAAACGAAGCCGTTGTCACGTCCTTGAAAGACAAAGGGGTATCCGTCCTGGACGCCGTCTGTGAACACTGCCCACTGATGCGAGTAGTACGGGCCGTAGAGATTTGCTCGGTCGCTCGGCGGAAGGAGACGGCCAACCCAAATGTTGAATTGGGGCGACACTTCGATGCGTCCGGCCGCATCGAGGATGCCGACCTTGTTGGTGGCGCCGTCGTACTCCGTATTGAACATGAATTTGATCTTGTCCGCGACAGGCCCGTTCACATAGATACGGGCACTATTGAGCAGGAACTTATCGGTGGAAGCGCCGCCGTCGGGCGCGGTATGCACGAAGCTGGTTTGCATCCCCGCCCCAACGGTCACTGGACCCAGAGCAGTCTGCGCGCGCAGCGGCGCGGCCAAGATCAGGAACGCTAGCAGCAAAAACAAAACGGGGGCACATCGTCCCGCAACGAAACCTCGTTCATTGCGGACGCATCGTATGAACATGAATAATCCTCTCGTATGCGACGCTCGAAGCACCTGTAGTGAATTTTGGTTGTGTTACAAAATTGAGACCAAGCAGGTCTGATAGCAACCGATAGCAACCCCGATTCCAAATCCTCCTGCGTGCTGGACACGAGTGTTTTCCTAGCGAAAGCGACTCCGATGCGTTTTTCTTAGCGACAAAAATGTTGGTTACCTGTCTTTAATCTACATTTGTGTCGGTGTTGTTCGGGGATGCAGGCCTTGCTCAGTCGAGTTTCTTGGTCAGGTCCTCTCACAAGCTCGCACAGCGATGCAAACCTGCTCCAGAATCCGACAAAGATGATGGGTGCTTTGCTGTAACTGCTGTGTTATAGATCCCGGTTCTATAGATGCCGCGTTGCTCAGTGTGAAAAGCCGAGGAACTCTCCATGCACTTAACTCCCCGTGAAGTCGAAAAGCTCATGGTCTTCACCGCCGGTGAAGTGGCGCGTCGGCGAAGAAGCCGGGGGTTGAAGCTCAATTATCCTGAAGCTGTGGCGTTGATTACGTCGGAACTGCTGGAAGAAATCCGGAATGCCAAGACGGTCGCGGAAATCATGAGCCTGGGCACACAGATTCTAACCGCCGATGATGTCATGGAAGGCGTACCTGAAATGATCGGCGAGATTCAGGTGGAAGGCACATTTCCGGACGGAACAAAACTCGTAACCGTCCATCAACCCATTCGGTGAAATTATGATTCCTGGAGAATACTTCCTGCGTTCCGAGCCCGTTGAAGCAAACGCTGGCCGCGCGACCGCGCGCGTGGCCGTCACCAACTGCGGCGACCGCCCTATCCAGGTCGGATCCCACTGCCATTTCGTCGAGGTCAATCGCGCGCTGGACTTCGACCGCGGCATTGCTTATGGCATGCGCTTGAATATCGCTGCAGGCACCGCGGTGCGGTTCGAGCCGGGGGACACCCGAGAAGTCGACCTCGTAGCGTTGGGTGGAACGCGCACAGTGTACGGCATTAATGGCCTCGTCAACGGAAAGCTCAAATGAAAATTGACAGGCGAACTTACGCGAGCCATTACGGCCCGACGACCGGAGATCGCGTCCGGCTTGGAGATACAGGTCTGATCATTGAAGTGGAATCGGACCGCACGTTCTATGGCGACGAGGGCAAGTTTGGCGGTGGTAAGGTCATTCGCGATGGGATGGGACAATCCCCGGAGGCGACGCGCGCTGGTGGCGCACCGGATCTGGTCATAACCAACGCACTGATTGTGGACTACTCAGGCATCTACAAAGCGGACGTTGCCATGCGTGACGGCCTGATTTCCGCAATAGGCAAGGCCGGCAATCCGGGAATCATGGACGGTGTCACTCCACGAATGGAGATCGGCGCTTCTACCGAGATTCTCGCGGGAGAGGGCCGAATCCTGACGGCGGGCGGAATCGATTCACATATCCACTTTATTTCGCCCAACCAGATTCCGGAAGCGTTCTACTCCGGCGTGACGACATTAATCGGAGGAGGCACCGGGCCCGCCACAGGAACAAACGCCACAACCTGCACGCCGGGCGCATGGAATATTCGACGCATGTACGAAGCTGCCGAAGCTTTTCCGCTCAACTTCGGCTTCCTCGGAAAAGGCAATTCTTCGCTGGCGGAATCGCTGCGCGAACAGATTCGAGCGGGCGCGCTCGGCCTGAAGCTGCACGAAGATTGGGGAACCACACCCGCCGCGATCGACCAGTGTCTGAGTGTTGCCGAGGAATTCGACGTTCAGGTTGCGATTCACACAGACACGCTGAATGAATCCGGATTCGTCGAAGACACTATTGCCGCTTTCAAGGGCCGCACGATCCACACCTATCACACAGAAGGCGCAGGCGGCGGTCATGCCCCCGATATCATCAAGGTTTGTGGTTTGCCCAATGTGCTGCCATCTTCTACCAATCCCACCATGCCGTTCACACGCAACACCATGGACGAACATCTCGACATGCTGATGGTTTGCCACCACCTGTCACCGTCCATTCCCGAAGATGTCGCCTTTGCCGACTCACGAATTCGCGCCGAAACGATCGGCGCCGAAGACATCCTGCACGACATCGGCGCCATCAGCATGATGTCCTCGGACTCGCAGGCTATGGGACGAATCGGCGAGGTCATCTGCCGCACCTGGCAAACTGCAGACAAGATGAAACTTCAGCGCGGCAAGCTGAGTCAGGACAGCTCCGACAACGACAATTTCCGGGTGAAGCGTTATATATCGAAGTACACGATCAATCCCGCAATTACCCACGGCATCAGTAGCGTCGTCGGTTCCCTGGAAGTGGGTAAGCTTGCGGACCTGGTGCTGTGGAAGCCAGCGTTTTTCGGCGTGAAACCGGAACTCGTCATCAAAGGTGGGATGATCGCCGGCTCAGTGATGGGCGATGGCAATGCATCGATTCCAACTCCGCAGCCTTGTGTCTACCGCCCGATGTTCGGTGCGTATGGCCAAGCAGTGAACCAGATCGCGCTCCACTTTGTTTCGCAGGCAGGTGTGGAGGGCGACAATCTCCGGGGATTGCAACGTAAACTGGTTCCCGTGAAGGGCCGCCGCAATCTGCGCAAGCAAGATCTGAAGCTAAACGACGCCACGCCTCAAATCGACGTGAACCCTGAAACCTACGAAGTCCGCGCAGACGGTGAGTTAATGCAATGCGATCCCGTAGAAGTGTTGCCCTTGGCGCAGCGCTACTTTTTGTTTTAGAGGTCCGTGGAAAAGTAATGACGATTGTTGAACAAGTCCGGTCGATTTTGAAGTTAGGCTTGGAATACAGTGCCTACAAACGCGACACCATCACGCTGGCTTGGGAAGACCGGCGGGAGGGTCATGGCCGCCGAAGATCGGACTCAGGTATCGAATTCGCCATTTCTCTTCCCGAGGGAATAGTGCTGAGGCACGGCGACTGCTTCGTCCTGGATCCAGAAAAAGCGGTCGTTGCGGTCCACGAAGCCGTGCAGCCTGTCTTTGTCATTCGTCCGAAGACCTCGCAGGAATGGGCTTACTATGCCTATCATGTGGGCAACCGGCATCAGTCCGTGATGATTGGCGAATCGGAATTGATTTTTCTGCAAAACCCGGCGGTACGGAGTCTTCTGGACCAGCTTCACGCCCACTACACCACCGACGCGCGCCCGTTCACCGCGGCGCTGGCCAACCTTGGACATTCCCACTAACCAAATGACCGCAGGTCAGTTTCTTCACACGCTTCAACTAACGGATTCGCTCTTTCCGGTCGGAGCCTTTGCGTATTCGGATGGACTCGAATCGGCGGCCGCCCGCGGCCTCATACACGACACAGACTCGCTGGCTCGTTGGCTCGATCATTTTCTGAACGACGTTTTTGTGCCGTGCGAAGGTCTCGCCCTCTTGAAGTGCGTGCGGGCTGCGGAAAAGGGAGAGTGGGCAACCATCCAATCCATCGACGAAGAACTTACCGCATTGAAGCCAGCGGCGGAGATTCGAAACAGCAGCAGGTCTGTGGGTAGACGCTTGTTAACAACATATGCTGCCATCGTTCGGGACCGTGAATTTCTTTCCATCGTAGAGACATTGCCGCAATGCAATGCGGCAGTGGCGTATGGCGTTGTTTTTTTCCACCGCGGGCTCCATGCCTGTGATGCGCTCCTGGCGTTCGGATATTTGCGATTGGCAGGCATTGTCTCGGCAGCGTTGCGCCTCATCGCGATGGGCCAACAACAAGGACAGGAATTGTTGACGAGAGCGATCGACCAGCTTCCCGCCGCGGCCGACCATATACTCCAGACCGAAGCCGAACCGCTTCGGTCGTTCAACCCTCTTGTGGACGTGCAACAGATGGGCCATCGATACGTTTACAGCCGGCTGTTTCGGTCCTGACTATGCGAAAACCTATCAAGATTGGCGTGGGTGGTCCCGTGGGCTCCGGCAAGACGGCCTTGCTGGACTGTCTCTGCAAAACGATGCGCCGCCAATATGAACTGGCGGTCGTTACGAACGACATCTTTACAAAAGAAGATATGGAGTTCCTCGTTCGGAGCGAGGCTTTGACTTCGGACCGTATCGTCGGCGTTGAAAGCGGCGGATGCCCGCACACGGCCATCCGCGAAGATGCATCGATTAATTTCGAAGCCGTCGACGTCATGAAAGAGCGGTTCCCCCAGCTCGAGATTCTTTTCTTGGAAAGTGGCGGTGACAACCTTGCGGCCAGCTTCAGTCCGGAGCTCGTGGACGCGTCGATTTACGTCATCGACGTCGCGGGAGGCGATAAGATCCCTAGGACGGGAGGACCTGGAATCACGCGCTCGGATTTGCTGGTCATCAACAAGACGGACCTCGCACCTTACGTTGGCGCCGATCTGTCCGTCATGGATCGTGATGCGCGCATGATGCGTGGAAGCAAGCCGTTCGTCTTCACGAATCTCAAAACGCGCGAAGGTGTCGAGGCTGTAGTGTCCTGGATTCGCCGCGAATTGCTTTTTGAGGATTAACGATGGCGGTTCCGCTCTCCGAAGTCGGCCGCCACGGAAGACTGAACCTGATAATCAGCTCGCGGTGCGGACGGACGGTGATACGCGATGCCTATTGCGAAATCCCATTCAAAATCACCCGGCTGCACGATTCGCATTCGCCTGAAATCGCCCATTTGATTTTGATGCACTCGACCGCCGGACTGTTCGGGGGAGACACGACCGAATGTACGATCCACGTCGAATCCGGCGCCCGTATTCTCATCACTCAGCAATCCGCGATCAAGGCACATCCTTCAGGCGGTAAGCGTGCGACTCAAATCAACTGCATTAGCGTGGCGAACGGCGGCGAGCTGCACATCTATTATGATCCCGTCATTCCTTTCTCCCGCGCGCGCGTGTGCCAATCGACGTCGATCGATGTCGAAGCCGGCGCCCGGCTCTACTTCTGGGAGGGCCTGATGGCAGGCCGGATTGGGCGAGGTGAGAACTGGCAATTCGACGAGTTCTCGTCGGAGACTTCTCTCCGCGTGAACGGACAACCGCTCTTTCTGGATCGATTCCGTTTGAGACCCAACGAAGATCTGCCGAACAAAGAGTGGCGCATGGCAACCGCCGGCTATCTAGCGACCGGTCTATGTTTCGATGAACGTGCCGCCGACTTTGCCGAGCGTGTACACACGCTCATGCCCGATGCCGGAGTAGGAATAGATACGCCGGCGCCCGGACTGGCTGTGGCCCGAATTGTTGCGACCTACGGTCCTGACTTCCACCGTTACCGTTCGCTTTTCGCGTCCGCGTTGAATTTGATGAAGATCCGTTAGGGACGGTTTCCACAGAACTGGTGGTCAGCTCACGACATCCGACGAATCTGTAGTTATATTCATCGACGATTTGAGTGTCGTTGTTCGCCGGCTGTGTCGTGCCGTTGTTTGCGGCAATCTACTGGCAGAAGGCAAACGCCCGAGGAGCCATCGCCTCGATCGTAGTCGGCACCAATGCGCGCCTCATCGCGCACTTCGTGACGCCGGCCCTTGGTCGGGTCTCGATACGCTGATTCCACCGGTCTTGAGCGCCATTACGTTTTATGCGATGTGCCGCGGCCGGCAGCCGGTGCTTGCTGAAGTAGCGGAAGTGGTAGAAGGAGAAAGAACTCCGACAAAATTGTATTGAGAGATTTGACAGTCTTGCCTAGATGGTAACCCGCTATAATCTCGCGTCAGTAGTCACCAATGATGCTGACGCTGAGAGCAATGTTGCTCGTCTCGTTCGTTTCGGTTTGGGGCGAAGCCCAAACCCGCACGCTTGCCGTGTATGCGGGGACCGCCCAGGGTCTCGACGCGGAAGCGAGATTCGCCATGCGCACCGAAGTGCAGCGATTGCTGGCTCCTGCAGGTTTCGTTGTTGTCTGGAAGGGCACCGCGGAGCGCAGTGGGGGCGAGGATTTCGAGCAAGTCGCCGTTGCTTCCTTCGAAGGATCGTGCTCGGAAAGCTCACCCACGTTGGCGCCGGCCGCCGCGAGCCTGGCGGATACGTCGATCACTGACGGCCGCATCCTTCCCTTCTTTCGTGTCGATTGCGCGCGTGTTATGCAAATGCTGGGACCTCACCCGGAGCCCTCCGTTGTCGGGCGGGCCCTTGGCCGTGTAATCGCTCACGAGATTTATCACATCGTTGCGCACACGGCGGACCATCACGATAGAGGTGTGGCCAAAGCGGTTTTCTCCGTGCAAGATCTCACCAATCCCCGTTTTGAATTTGACGCTTGGAGCGTCTCGCGCATGCAGCCGTCGCCGATCGCGCGTGTGTCGGAGACTTCACAGGACGAGGCGGGACGGTAGGTGCAAATAATCATAGACCACGCGGCGGCATCCCATGCTTCCACTCGGTAGCACATATCCATCACGATTCGGCATTTTGATCTGTGGCAGACTTTCAGCGTCGACTACCAACAGCTGCCGGCCATCCAAGGCCACCCGTCGAGAGCAAAGTGATCGTGAGCCGGTTGTTTCTCCCTCGGTTTTCGGCTAGAGTAATTCCTTCATCGGGCCATGTCGCCCCTTCTGCCCAGTCTGCGCGGGAGATTTGCGATGATCGGCCGAAAACATCTCTTCTTTTTTTCATTATCCATTTGTCTGGTCGTGCTCTCGAGCCGGCCTCCGCTCGTTGCGCAACCGAAGCCGTCATTTACGGTCGGCTGGTCGGTGTATGTCGGTTGGGATCCCTATTACTACATGGCGAAATCCGGAATCCTGCGGAAGTGGGCGGATAAATACGGAATCAATATTAAGGTCCAACGCTTCGACTATGCCCCATCGCTTGACGCGTTCGTTGCGAAGAACATCGATGCATGCGTGATGACGAACATGGAAGCGCTGGATATGCCCGCGGCCGCCGGAATGGATACGACGGCAATCGTCGTCGGCGACTACTCCAACGGCAATGACGCCGTCATTGTGCGGCAGAACCTTGGTTTGGCGCAGATTCCAGGCAAACAAGTGCTACTCGTCGAGAAGACCGTCTCGCAATATCTCTTGGAGCGTGCGATGGCTATGAACGGGCTCGAGTCGCAGATTAAGCGGGTGAAGTACGTGAACACATCAGACTCCGACATCGCGTCGGCTTTCCTGACAGATGCCGGCAAGCAGGTCGTCGTTACTTGGAAGCCGTTGGTTTCGCAGATCGTCAAGGCGAAGGATGTAAAGGTTGTCTTCAACTCTTCTCAAATTCCAGGCGAGATCCTCGATCTGCTTGTCACGCGCACCGACATTCTCAATCGGCCCGATGGGTCGGGACAGAAGTTCGCCAAGGCCATCACGGGCGCATGGTACGAAGTGATGAGCCAGATGACCACGGCAGGCCCCGCCGGCGACAAAGTTCTCACCGGCATCGCCGAAGCATCGCAGGACACGCTTGCTTCGTACAAGGAACAGCTCAACACAACGCACATGTTTTACACACCGCAGTCTGCCTTACAGATGGCGTCGTCGCCGGATCTTCGAAAGACCATGGATCTGGTGCGGCAGTTTTGTTTCACGCACGGCCTCCTGGGAGACAAAACAAAATCGCCGGACGATGTCGCGATTCAGTTTCCGGACGGCAGTGTTTTGGGAAAGCCGGATCGGATCCGGTTTCGCTTCAATACAGCATTTACGCAACTCGCTGCCCAAGGGAAACTATGAGGTTCCTTCGCATTCATGAACATCCTGCTCGCTTGACCGCGGGGACCCTTTCGTGGTTCCTATTTGCGGCGGGCATAGCGTCATACTTCTACCTTGCCCAAGAGCGGCATCGCGAAAATCCCGACGAGCGGGTCGTGCCAACGGTCATGCAGATGGCGCGGTCACTCGCAGACGCAGGATTGAAGCCCGCCGAAGATGAGGAAGTCGTGGAAGGCGCCCCCCCGTCATTGTGGGCTCGGATCACTTCGAGCATGCTGTGGAAAGACACCACCGCCACAAGCCGACGATTTCTGATCAGCGTTCTGCTACTGTTTCCGGCGGTTCTGCTTGGTTTGCATATGGCGATGTTCCCCTATATCGGAGCGTTCTTTCTCCGTTTCATCCAGTTCTTCGACAAGATCGTGGCGCTTTCGCTGCTGCCGATATTGTTCATCGCATTCGGCATCGATGAACTCTCAAAGATCATGCTGATCGTCGCCGGAGTCGCGCCGACGATCATCCTCGACACGTTCAACCTCAGCAAAAGTGTTCCGCGGGAGCAGATTGTAAAGGCGTTCACGCTGGGGGCGGGCGATTTCGCCATTGCCTATCGCATCATTTTCAAGCAGATCTGGCCGCGTGTGTTGAACAGCATCCGTCTGAACTTGAAAGCGGTCATGTGCTTCCTGTTTGCGGGCGAGATGATTGCATCCACCGATGGCCTCGCCTACCGAATTGCGCTGCTGCGGCGCCATATGGGAATGGACACGATCATCCCGTATGTCCTTTGGGTGGCCCTGCTTCTCTTTTTAGTAGACCTCGCGATGCATACGCTCAATCGCAAGCTACATCCATGGTTTCAGGAAGCATAGCCGATGCGTGAGGCAGCCATTCGGACTGAAGGCGTTCATGTGGATTACCCCGTCAAAGGCCACGCCACGCGCAGGATTCTCAACGGCGTCAACCTGGAGATTGAAAATGGCGAATTTGTCTCGATCGTCGGCCAGACCGGATGTGGAAAGTCTACGCTGCTGCGCCTGATCCTCGGCGAAGAGAAGCCGACGAGCGGCCGCGTGCTCGTCAACGGCAGAGAACGATCGCGGCCGGACCGCCTCTGCGGTTACGTTCCGCAGAGGTATTCGCTGTTTCCAGACAAAACGGTCCTGGACAACGTCACCTTCGCTCTCGATGTGTCCACGTTCGGCGCCTTTTCTCTGCTTCGTCCCACGCGCCGCAAAAAGATGCGGGAGTTTCGCGACGAGGCATTGCGCTATCTTGAACACACGGGTCTTCACGAGTCCGACTCGCGCAAGTATCCGCACCAGCTTTCCGGAGGCATGCAACAACGGGTGGCGATCGCTCAGGCGCTGATCCTCAGGCCGCCAATTCTTCTAATGGATGAGGCATTCAGCGCACTCGATCCAGCCACGCGGAGCGGTATGCAGCGGTTGATCAAAGAACTCTGGTATCAAAACGGCACGACGATCGTGTTCGTCACCCACAACACCCGGGAAGCCGTTTGCCTCGGAACGCGCGTCGTTGCCCTGGCCAGAGATGGCGAACGGGGTTCTGGCGTTTCGCTCGACAGCGCAGTTCCACATCTTGATTTTGATTCAGACGAAGACGAAATTCGTCATCTCATCGAGGAAGTGGAGTCCGCAACGAAGCCCGGCCTCGAACGAGCGCACTCACGCTCTATGCCGATCTTCAGTTGAAGTAATGATTGTAGGTCACCGAGATCCGCGTGATGCATGGGCCTATTCATTGTGCCCGGACTGAGGTCGGGACGGTAGGTGCAAATAATTTCGCCAGCCACCGAAGCGGGTGATTTCGTCGGAGCCGGCCAGACCGGCGGGCTCGCAGATGAAGCCCTTCACAGAAGAGCCATGTTCGAGATCGATCGTACCGATGCCGAGTGGCGCCGGGACGCCAGCAACAAAACTTCCGAATTCATGGACCGGCATCGCCCACACTTCAACTTCGATACCCCAGCCATTGAAACCCGGCTCGCGCAGCAGGCCAGGCTTCGCGGGCATCGTATTGTTCAAGGCATAAAGCCGATAGTCTTGAGCCGTCCGGCACGTCTTCACGAGGCGCGCTCCTCGCGTGGTCAATTCGTGATTCAAGGGCTGGCCGGTCAGGTGCGCGCCGACAACTGCGAGAAGGACACATCCCGGCGCAACACTTTCATCTGAATCTTCGCCTAGGTATCGCTCCGCCAGCAAAAGCAGCGCTTCATCGAAAAATGCCGGGCCGATCAGCGAAACGCCCAATGGCAATCCGTCAGAACGAAAACCTGCGGGTACGGCGACCGCCGCAAGATCCATGAGGTTCACGAAATTCGTATAGAAGCCGAGATTCGAATTCAATCGAACCGGATCGTCCGCGACCGCTTGCTGACTGTAGATCGTACCGGTCGTCGGCAACAGCAACACATCCATTCGTTCCCACTGTTCGGTGGCCTGCTGCTTCAACGCTTCCAGCCGATACACGGCGCGAAACGCGTCGGCTGCCGAGTACTTGGCTCCGCCGAGAATGATATTTTTCACGACATCATTAACGCCTTCGGTGGTGCGCGTTAGGAACTCACCGGCCGCCGCAAATCGCTCAGCGACCCAGGGTCCGGAATACAGCAGCTCTGCTGCTTCGCGAAAAACGGTGAAGTCGATCTGCGTGCGGATGCCGCCGATCGATTCAAGCCGTTCCGCGGCATGTCGATACAACCGGGGCGCATCCTCGTCACCGAAGAATCTCAATTGCGTGTCTCCTGGGACGCCAAATCGAAACGATCCGCTCAACCAAGGCGCCGCGCCGGCTCCGCCCGGAAGCGTCCGTGAATAGGAATCACCCGCATCGAAGCCACGTGCAACCTCCCACACCGCGCGCGCCTGGCCCGCCGTCTTCGCAAAAATGGAAACGCAGTCGAGAGACCGGCACGCGGGAACGACACCGTTCGTGCTCAGCAGGCCGCGCGTCGGTTTGAGTCCGACCAGATTGTTGAAGGCCGCAGGCACGCGACCTGATCCCGCAGTATCCGTGCCGAGCGAAAACGCGCACAACGATTTCGCGACGGCCACCGCAGATCCGGAGCTCGATCCGCCCGAAATGTAACGCGAGTCGTAGACACTGGAGCAAGCTCCATACGGAGAGCGCGTACCGACGAGGCCTGTCGCAAACTGATCCATATTCGTCTTGCCAATCAGAATGGCGCCGGCATCGAGAAGCCGCTGAACGACGGTGGCGGTGCGTTCGGGAACGTACGCAAACGATGGGCAGCCTGCCGTTGTCTGCATTCCGGCAACATCGAAGTTATCTTTTACGGCAAAGGGCACACCCCCGAGAGGCCGCGCGCGATCGACCACATTTGCTTTCGCTACAGCTTCCTGTTCACTGGCCAGCGAAATCCATATTGGGCGCTCACCCTCTTCTCGAATTCGCTCAAAGATTTCTTTAATCATTGCTGTAGCGGCGGTCTATGGCCGCCGACAATCCTCCGTCTCGACATCGCGGGGGGTCATAGCCCGCCCCTACAGTCCTCATCCTTCCACTCGAAGCGTCGCCAGCGTTTGGCCGGCCATGACCATTCCGCCGCGCGCGCAATGCACAACCTCGACGACGCCGTCGGCCGGCGCCACGACGACAAACTCCATCTTCATGGCCTCAAGAATCACGATTCTTTCGCCGGCGCCCACACGCTGGCCTGGCTCGACATCGATTTGCCAGACGCTCGCGCTCATGGGCGAGCGCACGGCTTCGCAGCCGTCGGGGAGGTCGAGTTCAGAGGGGGGCGGCGAATCGGAAGGCTCGATAAAGTCGGGCTGTCCCGCGGCGGCCCAGCGTTCGCGTTCTGCAACGAAAGCCGCCTGCTGATGCGCTTTGAATTCCGCGGCTTCGTTTGCTGTCTTCCGCAGGAACTCGTGATACTTCTTTAAACTAAAATCGGTGTGCTCGATGTTGAGACTGTACCTGCCGTGTGGAAATGCAGCGCGCATCTCGAGCAGTTCCTTGGCGGACGCGGGGAAGAATCGAATCTGATCGAAGAACCGAAGAAGCCAGGGCATGCCCGGCGCGAACTCCCGCGTGCTTCGATACGTGTTCCACATTTGTACGGTGCGGCCGACAAACTGATATCCGCCCGGCCCTTCCATCCCATAGACGCACAGGTAAGCACCGCCAATGCCGACGGAGTTCTCTGCCGTCCATGTTCGCGCGGGATTGTATTTCGTTGTCACGAGACGGTGCCGCGGGTCGATCGGCGTGGCAACAGGCGCGCCGAGGTAAACGTCTCCCAATCCGAGCACGAGATAACTCGCATTAAAGACAATGCGCCGGACGTCTTCGATGGAATTCAGACCATTGATGCGGCGAATGAACTCAATATTGCTCGGGCACCATGGCGCATCGGGCCGAACAGACTGCATGTACTTGCGGATCGCGAGCTGGGTTGCCGGATCGTCCCACGAGAGAGGCAAATGGACGGTGCGTGTCGGCAGCGTTGTGTTCTCGAGATCCGGCATTGCGCTTTCACACGCTTCGAGGCACGCGATCAGTTCTTCACGAGGGAGCACGCGACTGTCGTAGTGAACCTGCAACGTGCGGATGCCCGGCGTGATGTCGATGATGCCGCGCAGGTATTGCTGGCGAAGCATGCGCTCGAGCTGATGCACGCGAAACCGGAGGTTGAGCTCGAGTACATTGGGGCCAACCTCGATGAGCAGATAACGATCGCCGGAGGCCCGATAGACCGTGTCACCGCGTTGATGGAGAATTGGGGACGCATGGCTATGTGAGCGATCATTCTCCCCTTTGCAAAGCGGGATAGCCGCCCGCGTAGCGCGAGCCCGACAGGGCGAAGCATCAAGAGAAGGCGGCAGAGGGGCGCTCACACAACCAATTTCCACAAACCGGACTGAGTCTCCAGGCCTCAACTGACCCAGCTTCCATAATTCATCGTGAACGACAACCAGGGGGCATACAAAGCCGCCGAGACTTGGGCCGTCGGGGCCAAGCATGACCGGCATATCGCCGGTGAAATCCATCGCGCCGACGGCGTAGGCATTGTCGTGCAAGTTCGAAGGGTGCAATCCCGCCTCGCCGCCGTCCTTACGCGCCCACTTCGGACGCGGTCCGATCAGCCGCACGCCCGTCCGGTCGGAGTTGTAATGCACCTTCCACTTTGCAGCGAAAAGCGTCTCGATATCTTCTTCCGTGAAGAAATCCGGCGCGCCGTGCGGCCCATACATGACACCGACGTCCCATTCGTGCGAATAATGTGGAATCTCCGATTCCGGCAAGGGCCCCGGCGGAACCGCCAGGGCTGGATCATCATTCCAGTGCAACATGTCGCCCTGGCGCAGCGTGCGGCCGGCATGGCCGCCAAATTTCCCAAGGATGAATGTCGATCGGCTGCCGAGATATTCCGGCACGTCGATTCCGCCGCGGACGGCGATGTACGCCCGCGATCCCGCATCGGCCGCGGCGCCAAGCTGCAGTGTCGATCCCGCTCGTATTTTCATCGGCCGCCAGTACGGCGCTGGTTGCCCGTCGAGCATCGGATGCATGTCGGCGCCGGCGAGCGCGACAACTACGTCAGAATGAAACCGCAACGTGGGGCCAGACACCGTGCATTCGAGCGCCGCCTCCGTTTCCGGATTTCCAACCAGTCTGTTCGCCAATCGAAAAGCCAGCATGTCCATTGGGCCCGATGGCGGGACGCCGACATGCCAATAGCCGAGCCGTCCCGGATAGTCCTGCACCGTCGTCTGAGTGCCGGCTTCTACGATCTCCATCGCGTGCGGCCGGTAGACAATTCGGCTCAGCAAACTCGTCGGAAACCCACCGGCAGAGAATTCCGGTTCGTCGATGATACAGCGCAAGTAGTCGAGATTGGTCTCAACCCCATCGAATCGCGTCAGCGCGAGTGCTTCGCGAAGACGCTGGACGGCGCCCTCACGCGTGTCAGCGCGCACAATGATCTTCGCGAGCATAGGATCGTAGAACGGCGTGACTTCGGTTCCATTGTCCACCCACGTCTCGCAACGCGCCTCGCTCGGCAGCCGGACTTCGGAAAGGATTCCTGTGCTCGGGCGAAACTCGTGCGCCGGATCTTCCGCATAGATGCGGACCTGAATCGAGGCGCCGTGCGGCACTGGTCGCAGTCCTTCGAGCGGAGGCAACTCGCCCGCTCCGAGCCGCACCATCCATTCCACGAGGTCCACTCCGGTGATTTCTTCGGTCACCGCGTGCTCGACCTGCAGACGCGTATTGACCTCGAGGAAGAAAAACTCTTCTCGATCCGAGTGGTACAGAAACTCGACTGTTCCGGCCGATCGATATCGCAATGATCGAGTGAGACGTTCCGCCGTCTTCCACAGCTGCCGGCGCATTTCTGAGCACAACCCAGGCGCCGGAGTTTCTTCGATCACCTTCTGATTCCGCCGCTGCGCTGAGCAATCGCGCTCTCCAATCGCGATGACATTGCCCACGCCGTCTCCGAAGACTTGTACTTCGATGTGGCGCGCTTTCTCAACATAACGCTCGAGGTACAGGCCGGATTGGCCGAAGTTCGCCGCGCTCAGCCGCGCCGCCGCAGAAAAAGTCTCGGCCATTTCCTCCGGCGTGCGGCAAATGCGCATGCCGATACCGCCGCCGCCGGCCGTGCTCTTCACGATGACGGGATATCCGCAGCGCTCGCCTTCCTCGAGCGCGTGCGCAAGATCGAAAAGCAAGCCCGAGCCGGGCAGAAGTGGGACGTTTTCCCGCGATACCAGCTCTCGGGCCGTGTGCTTGAGCCCGAGCGCGCGCATCTGTTGCGGCGTGGGACCCAAGAAAACGATGCCGCTGCTTTCGCAGGCATGTGCAAACGCCGCGTTCTCACTCAGGAACCCATAGCCAGGGTGAATCGCATCCGCTCTCGTGTTGACCGCCGCCTTCAAGATCGCGCCTTGATTGAGGTAGCTCTCGGCCGCGGCCGGAGGGCCAAGCAACACAGCCGCATCGGCGCCGGCAACGTGAGGCGAGTGGCGGTCGGCTTCGGAGTACACCGCAATCGGCGACACACCGAGCTTGCGCAGCGTACGGATAATGCGGCAGGCGATGATGCCTCGATTGGCGATCAGGACTCGCTGAAACATATCAGAACATCTCAGTTCGGGGGATCCCAGATCACGACTCGGATGGGTGTCGGATTGTACGCGTTACAAGGATTGTTTAACTGCGGGCAGTTGCTGATTAGGGCGAGCACATCCATTTCGGCGCGAAGCTGAACGTATTTACCGGCGCCCGAGACACCGTCTTCAAATGTGAGGCTGCCTTCCGGAGTGACTGGAACATTCATGAAGAAATTGATGTTGGCCGCGATGTCGCGCTTCGCCAGGCCGTGGCCCCACGCGAGCGCCGCCTTCAAGAAGCTCTGGCGGCACGCGTGCATGTGACGCTTCTCGATGGCATATCGCACCATGTTGCTTTCCATTGAACACGCGCCCCCCAGCGTGTCGTGCCGCCCGCATGTGTCAGCGACGATGGTGAGAAGGACATTGCCGTTCGACGAGATCAACTTCGTGCCGGTCGTCAGATAAATGTTGCCCTGAGCGCGGATCGTGTCCTGCGCGGAGTAGCGGTCTTCATAATCGTCGGCGTTGAAGAAGAGCGTGTCCGCCGCCTGATTGCCTGCGACGTCGATGATGCGGAGACTTTGACCTTTGATGATTTCGTGGATCCATGGCTCGCCGGCCGGGATGATTGCGTCATACCGGACAGCAACCGGATCAAACAGATTCTTGGTCATAGCGTTCCTACATGAAATAGCGCTCGGTTAAAACAAAGCCGCGTTCGTTCTCCGGCCGCGACATACGACATGGATCATCCGGCGAAGGGGCGGCGACCTTGCGAATCGAAAGCTGGACGGGCTTGGGTTCGTAATGTGGATTTGGATCGAGCGGGTGTTGGCACGTGCTCAGGATCGCTAGCACATTCATTTCGGCGCGAAGCTCCAGATACATGCCCGCCTTCGAATGGCCGGAGGCGAATCGCATATTTCCGCGAGCGTCCACGACAACCTTGCTGAAGAAATTGACGGTCGGGGCCATGTCTCGTGCGGAAAGTCCAAATTTTGCAAGTTCGATTACAAAATTGTCGTACGCATTTTTGTGGCAATCGTTCCGATGCTCCTGATATCGCGCTTCGCCATACTTCTCGGCGACCAGCGCGGCATTGGAACAGCCGCTGAGTGGGTCATGCCAGCCGACGGTGTCCTCAATGACCGAGCAGAGGACGCGCCCCATATCGGAGTACAACACATGGCCTCGCGTCAGGTGAGCGATGTGCTGAGCCTTCAGCGTGTCGGGCAAGTTGTAGCGTTCGCAGGGATTCTCCCAGTTGTAGAATGTCGCGCTGACGTTCGCGCCGCCCTCGATATCGGTGATGCGGAGAGCCGTGGCGCGCTTCAGGACGTGCGACCATGTCGCGCCGGGCTGAATGATTTCTTCAAACAAGCTCCTTCTTCTCTCCTTTCCGGTGGAGTTCTTCGGCCAGAACAATGGCTTCCGCAAGATCGCGCATCGGACGCCGGAGCCGGCGGCTCTCGCTTCGCATATCAAGGTAAGCTTGCTCCTCTGTGATCCCGTGGCGATGTTGCAGGATTCCCTTGGCGCGTTCGATGACCTTGCGTGCTTCGAGCGTTCGCTTCATTTCGACCGTTTCGGAAATCAGGCGCGCATTCTCGAACGCCAGCGCGGCCTGCCCGGCGACAGCTTTCGCGAACCCGACTTCTTCGGGCGTGAAGGAGCGCCGGTCGCTCGTATAAATATTCAGAGTACCGATCACTTTCGTGCCGGCCATCAGTGGAACCGACAGCAACGATGCGAGCCCTGTTCGGCGCGCAAGCTCGGGATACTTGTATGACTTCTCCGCGCCAACGTCCGGCACGGCTACCAGCGTTCGCTCGCGAACCACGCGCCCGATCAACGAGTCCTGGATCTTGATGGGAAGTTTCTGCAGATACTCGGGCGATGAGCAGCGGGCCGCGCGAATCGAGAGTTCCTGTTTGTCTTCATCGACGATCATGATCGAGCAGACCGGAGAATCGAATGTTTCAGCGACCATTTCCGAGATCACTTGAAGTATGCGTTCGAGATAGCTTTCGGTCGTGATCGTGTGACCGACGGCCGCTAGCAATTCGACTTTTCTAACGGCGGCTTGCGACCGCTGGGCTAAACGCGCCTTCGCGATGGCGCCTCCCATCTGCTCCGCGAGGTAACTCAGCAGCGCGACTTCCTCGGGTACATGCGAGCGCGGTTGCTTGTGATGCACATTAATGACGCCGATCATCTCGTCGCTGCTGATCAGTGGCACCGACAAAAAGGCTTCATACGTGTCTTCCGGCAGCGAAGGAAAAGACTTGAAGCGCGGGTCCGTCGACGCTCGGGATGACAGCGCAACGACAGATTGGTGTTTAACCACCCAACCGGTTACACCTTCCCCGATCTTCAAACGGATGTTGCCGATCTCGCCCGCATGGGGCAGTTGCGAAGCGCAGAGCACGATTTCGGCGCTCGACGGTTCGAGCAAATAAACGAGGCACGCATCGCAGCTCGTAACGCCAACTACAAGGGCGATCAACTCATCCAGCATCTTCTGCAGAGACATGGCCGAGCTCACAATTCCACTGATCCGATGCAACAGTGCCAACTGCGACGCGGCAGCCTCCGAGGTATTACCCAGGGCAACCTTCATTAATGGGCGCTCCCTCCCGAGCCCGACCTTCTTGCACGGTGACAACCATAGTGAACGGGGAAACGTAAGTGTTCGAAAGCCAGGATGGACAAGGGTGTCAGCTCGGAGGACTGTGCGGTGGAGATTACGTTCTTGTAGGGATGACCTTCTTCCCGGCGACATTTATGTTGGATGTCTCGGACGGGGGATGCAGAGAAAGGCCTGAACTGCCAATTGCACCGAGTCATTGGGTGCTTTATAAACGCTATAAGAAAGGACGCCCGTCGTGGTGGAACCTGGGTGAACGCGAGGTAGGTTCCAGGCTTTCGCCTTAGGTCGGCTCTCTCTATGGACGTCTGCATGCGTCTCTGCAAGTTTCATCTGCGGTACGAATGGCGAAGTTAGCCGCAGTGATCCGTTCTTACCATTAACGTATTGCACTCCCTAAACGGTTTCGCTACTATGCGCTCCATTGGCCATGTCGCCTCCCATATTCAGCACTGTTCGCTGATCAGCTTTCCAACGACTCAGATCGCCGACTCTCTTTGATCGTGGACGGCTTTCTTGAGATAGGAGTGTGTAAATGGCTGCAGTGCTGATCCGAGGTGGGGGAGTCGCCGGATCTTGCTGTTCGCGGTTGCTTGGTGAGGCGGGCTTGCGTGTCTCCGTGGAGAGACTACGGCGTCCAAAATTGCCTGCGGTTATGTTGGGCGAGATGACTCAGAAGCTTCTCCTGGATGTTTTTGGTCGCGAAGATCTCTTTGCCGGCTTGCCTCGAATCATCAGGCGCGTGGTGGCGTGGGGGCGAGATTGTGAGCCGCTGACATTGCCGCACTCTGCAGTGGTCATCTCCGAGCAAGAGCTTCTGGACCGTATCCAACAAGGACTCGGACAAAGTGAACCCGTGAAATGCGACGACCAGGACTGGACGATTCTTGCTTCGGCGCCCCTCGCCCCATCCTCTGTCGAACACCATTTTGGGTCTCGGCTCGCCGCGGCTTCGCCGGTAAAGCTCAGGGTTGGATGTGATGCGGAGACATGCTGGATCGAGTCTCTCGAGAGCGGTTGGCTGTTTCTGTTGCCGAGCGGGAAAGGGACTGGATGGCTCCTTTCGGTCGGTGGCTCCGCGGAGTCTGACCTGGAACTGAGCCGGCTGATCAAGGATCAGATCGTCGAACTCGGTCGATCGCAGGGAACATTCGCTTCGCATCCACGAATCACGTTGCCGCTGTCCGAACCAGGATGGCTGGCATGCGGAACGGCAGCGCTTGGATTTGACCCATTGTGCGGAGATGGAACTGGAAACGCCACCCGTGAAGCCATCCTTGGCTCGGCCGTGGTCCGCGCAGCTATTGATGGTGGCGACGTTGATAGCCTTGTTGCCTGCTACCATGCGCGGTTATTAGCAGGATTCAAAAGGCACCTTGCACTGTGCTTCGACTTTTACAGATCCGGCCGCTCCGGTCCCTGGTGGGACAATCAACTGGCTGAATTGGAGCGTGGCTTGGCATGGTGTTCCCAGCAGTTCACGGATGGACCCGCCTTTCGGTACCGGCTGAATGGATTCACGCTCGAGACTGCCTGAAAGATACATCTTGGTAACAACTCAGCAACGCAAATTACAAATCTGTTTGCCTTCACCCTACTTGCTTTCCGTGATCAAAGACGCCTAACACATCTGATCAATAGCGATTAAACGAAATAGGAATCTACGTCCAACAGTTGGAATCGTGCGTGCCACCAGGCGTCGTCAAGAGAGGGAACAAGCATGCGGAGTTTTTCTTTCGTACGAGCGATATTGATCCTTTGCGTGATCACGAGCGAGATGTCTGGCGCCGCCTTCGGACAGTCGACGTTTGCAACGATTTTGGGTACGGTGCGTGACCAATCGGGAGCAATCATGCCTGGTTGCGTGGTTACCGTTGAGAACGCCGGAACCTCGTTGCGACGCTCGACTATAGCTGACGAAGCGGGTTCGTATACGGCGCTCAATCTAGAACCAGGCACATACAAGGTCAAGATCGAATTGCCTGGTTTCCAGGTTCTGGAATTTACAAACATTCAGTTGCAGGCGCGGCAAACGATTCGAATCGACGGCCAAATGACGGTAGCCGGCCAGGCAGAGAGTGTGAGTGTTACGGCCGAAGCAGCGCCGGTCATTAGTACCGAAGTCTCGAATATTGCCGAAACGAAGACCGGCCGCGAGTTGTTAGACCTTCCAATTGCGGTCACGGCGCGATCCACAGGGTCGACGAGCCCGCTCTCTACATTGACTTCGCAGCCGGGTGTGCAGACCGATGCCAGTGGCAACATTTCGGTGGTCGGCACCAAGCCCAGCATGCTCTCCACGAGTATTGACGGTATCAGCAGCATTGGTCCCCGCACTTCGGCTCCATTAGCGGAATTGTTTCCTTCTTTCAATTCGATCGCGGAGATCCGCGTGAGTGAGGTTAATAACACTGCCGAGTTCGGTGGCATCAGCGACATCACGACGATATCGAAGGGCGGGACGAACAACATTCATGGCGGACTTTTCGAAAACCTTCAGAACACGGTTTTGAACGCGCGCAATCCTTTTAGTGCTGCGCGGCCCAAGACGATCATGAACAATTTCGGTTTCTTCCTTGGAGGTCCTGTTGCGCTTCCGAGGTTGTACAAAGGCACGAACCGAACATTTTTCTTCATGGCCTACGAAGGATTGCGCCTGCTGAAGCAGACAGTCGTCGTCGAAAGCGTTCCGTCGCTGGCATTGCGAAACGGTGACTTGTCGGCGTACACCGCATCGATAAAGGATCCGAATACCGGCCTTCGATTTCCTGGTAATCAGATACCGGCCGACAGGATTTCGACACTTTCAAAGAGTGTCCTCAACTCTCTCTTCCCCTTGCCCAACACGGGCGCGCCGAATGCGATTGCGAACAACTACGCTCAGAACTTCTCGACACCGATTTCGAGCAACCAGGGAGATGGGCGCATCGATCAAAATATCAACTCGAAGCAAACGGCCTTTGCCCGGTTCACGTGGAAAAAGCGCGCCGTGCAGGTGGCGCCTCAAAACGGAGGAACTGTTAACGGGTCTGCGCTACTGGGCACCTTTTCGCAGCCCGAGACCGACTTCGGTTTAACCGTCGCGCACAATTTTGTAATCAGTCCAACATTGTTGAATGAGGTTCGCGCGGGATTCACGAAGCAGCGCGCCGCAACGTTGTTTGGAATAACGCCCGCGGATATCGCCGCAAAACTCGGCCTGACAGGGCTGCCGCAACCCTATCCGTCCGGCAATGCTGTTCCGAATTTCAGTATCACAGGCTTCCAGCAGACCGGTGGAAACGCTTCGCGGATCGGCCGCGATGGAACATTTCAAGTGCTGGACAACCTGACGTGGAGCAGCAGCGGTCATTCCGTGAAGTTCGGCGGCGATTTCCGTTACATGACGGGATTCCGCAACAACGTATACGCCGCTCAGCGCCTCGGCGTTTATACATTCAACAACTCCGTGACCAGTTCGCTTATCGGGAATCCCTTTGCGGCATTTCTGCTGGGCATCCCGGACAAGACGCAGTTGAACACTGTGATTCAACCGGATAGTGACGGCTATGCCCGCGCGTACGCCTTCTACGCTCAGGATGACTGGAAGGTCACACCACGCCTTACGTTGAACTATGGCCTGCGCTGGGAATACCACCCCATGTTTCTTGACCGCCTTCTGAACTCGACGAACTTCCTGCTGGACTACAGCTCGATCGTCAATGGCAAACGGGTCAACGGAGCGGCCGTCATCATGAATGAGAAGGCGTTCTCGATCCTGAATCCGGATTTCGCCGCGTCGATCGGCTCGACGCCGATCCTCACTGCGAAGCAGGCAGGAATTCCGGAGAGTCTGCGGTTTTCGGGGAAGGATGATATTGCGCCTCGTATTGGATTCGCGTGGAGACCGTTCGGTGATGGAAAGACGGTCATTCGCGGCGGCTTCGGACGATTCATTCAAGGTCCATTGGGGGCTCTGCTCGGCGCCTCGTATGCGATTCACAGCGCGAACCAGGCTTTCTATAACCAGTCCATCACCAACGGAAAGCCGGCGCTGCAGTTCCCATATCCGTTTCCGGCGAATCTCGCGCAGCCAGGAACGCAGTTCTTCCAGCAGGCGGGCGACGTTCATTACAAGGATCCGAAGGTCGATCAGTGGAACCTGACGATTGAGCGCGATTTGGGGTTTGGCACGGCCCTGCGTCTTTCTTATAACGGGAGTCACGGCAGCGAGCTGGGCAGGCAGGGCAATGCGGATCAGCTTGCCCCGAATACAACGGGTTACACCGCCGGCAGCCCACTCCTTCAATATCCCGACTTTGGGCTGGTGCAGATCGAAACGAACGGCGGCCGCAGCAACTACCACGGATTGACGAGCGCTCTGACCAAGCGGCTGTCTCATGGCGTTCAGTTCCAGACCAGTTACACGTACCTCAGGAATTTGACCAACGCTCAAGGCTATAACCCAACGGGCTTTGCATCCGAAGCGGGAGGCCTGGTCACGGATCTTCGCAACACTCAGATTGACTATGGCAACGTCGCGTTTTCGCGGCGACATCGTTTCCTATCGACAGTGCTCTATCAGCTTCCGTTCGGCAAGACCGGTTCGGTGCTCAGCCATGTCATCGGAGGCTGGGAATTGGGTGGCGTTCTGGTGTTCCAGTCCGGACCATTCATGACAGCCACCGTTTCGGGCGCCGATCCATCCGGCACAGGCTTTCCACTCCTGATCGGAAACGGAAGAGCAGACCTCGTTTCAGGCGTTTCGTTATACGCAGACAACCAGACCGTGCAGCACTGGTTAAACCCCGCAGCCTTCGCGGTTCCAAAGACGAACATCGGGCGATATCCGACCGCGCCGGTAGGGAACATTGTTGGGCCTGGCACACAGGCCATCTCGATGTCGTTAACGAAGTCCGTGAGCATCAAGGAGTCCGTGCGTTTTCAGATCGGAGCTCAGGCGGCGAATCTCTTGAACCATGTGAATTACGCGCCGCCGAACACGGTCTTCAACACGGCGCCATTTGGAACAATCTCGAATGTTCAGAGCGCCGAAGACGCAGGTCCACGTCAGATTCAAATCACGACGCGCCTGACGTTCTAGACAGGAAACAAACCTACATGTTGGTTTCTTTCCTTCAGTCAAATTACAAATCTGTCGCCGCGTAGCGCACTCATTGTTTCCACGTAAGAAGAGCTAACGCACTTTTCTAAAAGTCTTTAACTCAATTCGCGTTGGGTGGACTGTATGTGGCATCGGACGTGCGATACGGCGAACCATCGCAGTTGCTCCCGCGTAACGGGGAAAAACATGGCAAGTGTTTCTTTTGCGCGAACCCTACTCATCGTCTCTGTGGGTGCTTGTTTGTTGTTCGGCGCCGGTACATCGCTGGGCCAGTCTACGTTTGGAACCATTCTCGGCGATGTGCGCGATTCATCCGCGGCGCTCATACCGGGCTGTGTTGTCACGGTTGAGAATGCCGGGACGTCATTGCGCCGATCGGGCCTGTCTGACGAAAGCGGATCTTATACCTTTCCTAATCTGGAACCTGGCGCCTATAAGGTGAAGTTCGAATCGCCAGGATTTCAGGTGGCGGAATACCAAAATATCCAGTTGCTCGCGCGGCAATCCATTCGCATCGACGGTCAACTGACAGTCGCAACGCAGGCTGAGACTGTGAGCGTGATGGCCGAAGCCGCGCCCGTGATCACGACGGAAGTTTCGAGTATTGCGGAAACGAAAACGGGACGTGAGCTATTGGACCTTCCCGTTGCGCTTGGGTCGCGGGCTTTGGGCTCGACAAGTCCGATTTCGACGCTGACCACACAGGGTGGAGTGCAGGTGGATAACGGCGGCAACTTGTCCGTTGCCGGCTCGAAACCCAGCATGCTTTCGGTAACCATCGACGGGATCAGCACGATGAGCGTGAGGTCGAACTCAGCGGCTGCCGAACTTTTTCCGTCTTTCGGCACCATCGCCGAGATCCGCGTCAGCGAGGTCAATAATGCGGCGGAGTACGGCGGCGTGAGCGACATTACGACTGTCTCCAAGAGCGGCACCAATCAGGTGCATGGCGGCCTTTTTGAGAACCATCAAAACACCGCTCTCAATGCCCGCAATCCATTCAGCGCTACAAAGACGAAGACGATCATGAACAATTACGGCGTCTTTGCGGGCGGCCCGGTAATGACGAACAAGACGTTTTTCTTCGGGAGCTACGAAGGTCTCAGGCTTCCCCGGGAAACTTTCATCAGCCAGAGCGTGCCGTCCCTGGCATTGCGCAGCGGGGATCTCTCGGCGTATTCGAGTGTGAGCAAGGATCCGCTCACGGGCTTGCCATTCGCTAACAACCAGATTCCGGCTGACCGCATTTCGCCCGTCTCCAAGGCTGCATTGCAATATCTTTGGCCGCTTCCCAATACCGGACCGGCAAACGCAATTGCCAATAACTACAGCTTCAACATGCCCACTCCCATCAGCAGCAATCAGGCGGATTTCCGCAT
>WNGK01006060.1_pt1 | contig 28645 bp, 30 predicted proteins | sample 5400601 | NCBI WGS metagenome assembly WNGK01 (sample SAMN13153376, study PRJNA577476) | soil metagenome | isolation source: 60 cm soil or saprolite under Garry oak tree replicate 1 | place: USA:California | collected 2016-06-15
ATGCAGGGACATGGCCACCCCATTGAGTTGGCCTTGGACGTGCCAACTCAGCTCCGCGGGCCGATGGCGCGGTCGCCACCCGGTACCCCGCCGCCTTACCGGCCGCACCCCTGCCCGGTGGGAGCGCGGCAGCAGCTTCCTGACCGCGGCGGTCTTCGCCCGGCTCTGGCTCCCCCGGCGCACCAGCTCGGCGAGGGCGTCGACGTCGGCGTCGTGGCCCAGCGACTCCCGGTCCACGAACAGGCGCGTCCCCTCTCGCGACCGGGACACGGCGACGTACAGGCCCTCGCGGTCGGTCTGCCAGCCGCCCGCCAGGACGTAGCTCCGCCGCACCGTGGCCCCCTGGCTCTTGACCACGTGGCTGGCGTAGTACAGGTCGAGACCGCAGGGAGGGGTGGGACCGGCTGCCGTCGCCTTGGTCTCCCCCACTGCCACCTCCAGCTCGCGCGGGCTGGCCTCGTGGGTCCGCACCCTGACCTGCTGGGCGCTGGGATCCACGGCGATCACCTCGGCGGTGGTGCCGTTCTCGACCCGCCGCTCCATCCCCGGCCGCTGGTACCGGCCCACGAACAGCACCGGGTCGCCGGCATGGAACGTGACCTCTCCTTGGGCCGTCATGGCGCTGACGCCGTCGGCGCCCAGCTCGCCCCGGGCCCGCCGCAGGTTCTGAGCGGCTTGGTTGGCCCGGTGGCGCTCGTGGTTAGACGCGACCACGACGATCAGGCCGTCCCTGCCGTCGTGGTCCCACGCTGCCACCGCCGCAGCGAGGGCATCGCTCCGGGTGGCGGAGATATCGAGGCTCCGGTGCCGGGCGTACAGCTCCAGAGCCTTGCCGCTCTCTCCGCGGCGGAGATGGGCCCAGGCCTCCCGCTCCCACGGCAGCGTGGTCCGGCGCACCTCGGTCAGCCTGGGCCCGCCCCGGGCGAGCAGCGGCCACAGCCCCCCGGCTCCGATCGGCGACAGCTGGGCGTGGTCACCGAGGGCCACCACCGTGGGCCCCTCCCCGACGGCCCGGGTGAACGCCGCCCAGCGGCGGGTGTCCACCTGGCCCGCCTCGTCGAGGGCGACGACGTCGTTGGGCGTGAGCCGGAGACGATCGTGCTCGACCCGCCAGGTGAAGGCGTCGAGGGTCAACGCCTCGACCCCACGTCCCAGGTCGGCGGCCAGCCGCTGCGCCTGGGACCCGCCCACCGCGACGGCGAAGATGCGGCGCTTCTGGCTGCGCCAGACGTCGGCGGCCACCCGCAGCACCACCCCCTTGCCGGTGCCCGCCTCGCCGGTCAGAGCGGTCCAGGGGCCGGCCAGAAGCTGATCCAGGGCATGGCGCTGTTCCTCGGAGAGCCGGACCGGGCAGCGCAGCAGGGCCTCCTCGACCGCCCTCGGGTTGGGCGCTGGCGGCGTCGACGTCGACCGCTGCGCCGGGCTCCCTTTCCCCGCCCCCTGGGGGGGCGCGTGTGTTCCCCGCTGCCATGCGGTCACCGCCTCATCGACACGTGAGCAGGCGCGGGCGTCTCTCCAGGCGAGCACCTGCTTCTCCAGGCCGAGGATCTCCCGGGTGGTCCACACCCCAGGGGCGAGCTCGATCACGTCCTTGTTTCGGACCAGCTCGCCGAGCGCCTCCTCGATCTCCCTGGGAGCCGCCACCAGGCCTGGAGCGCGCTCATACGCCTCCCGGCGCAGGACAACCATGTCGAACGTCGCGTGCTCTCGGGTCACCCCCTTACTTCCCAGCAGCTCCGTGACCAGATGGGCGCGGCCCCGCGTCGTCGGCGGCAGGGACTTCCCAATATGGCGCAGCCCCTCCACCGTCTCCGGGGTGATGCCGTAGCAGGCCGCCACATCGCGCCAAAAGGTGAACAAGTCACCGCGATAGAAGCGGCCCTTCGATGCCCTGCTCTTGGCGGCCCAGTCCCGCTCCTCGGCGATAGTGGGCTCCCGTCCGGCACTGGCATGGAATTCCCGCCGCCACTGCACGGCCGCGCCTTCAATCTCCTGGTGCCGGCTGCTCCACACCTCCCGCAGCTCCACCGGGATGCCGCTGAGCTCGAAGTAGTGGCCGCCCTTGCCGGTCTGCCGCTCGATGGCGAAGCCCAGCTCGCCGAGCCGGCCAGCCAGGGCAGCGCGGTACACCGCTCCGGCCTCGGCCCGGCGCTGGTGGAGGACCAGGGAGTTGATGGCGACGAGCTGGCCGTCGCGACGCCTGGCCATCCCCGGCACCAGCACATGGGTGTGGAGCTGGGGGTCCGGGGGCACGCCGGCCTTGGCCTGCGCCGCCGTCTGCCGCGCGGTGTGATGCTGGAAGGTGGCGCCCAGGAGGGCGGCTGCCGGCTCGCTGATGATGGGCGCGGGTCTGCCAGCTGGCCTGCGGCTGGGGTCGCGGCGGCGGACCAGGGCGAACTCCCGCTCGATGTAGGCGAAGGCCTCCGCCACCGCCTGGTCCTGTGCCTGCTGGATGGCTGCGCGCAGCTCGTCGGTGGCCAGCGCCCAGACCGCGGTGACCGACGACGGGGCGCTGAAGACCAGGTCGTGGGCGGCGACCCGATCGGCTCGCCAGACCCGCACGACCTGCTCACCGGTCCGGGGATCCCGTCCCTCGAGCACGGCGAGCAGAGCGGCCCAATCCACGGCCACCCCGGCCAGCCCCCACTCCATTGCCAGGCCGCCGAGCCACTCCCCCGGCGCCGCCCAGGGGTCCCCGTCAGGGCCGACGTAGTAGTCGCCGGTGGCCTCGATGGACGTCAGGTAGGTCGCATAGGCGCCAGCGCGGCCACCGGAGATCTTGTGCAGCGTCAACACCGGCCAGCCATCCCACTCACCAGTGGTACTACCGGCCAGTCTCCCTGCGGTCGCCACATGTCTTGTGCGTATAGTGTGGATGGGTTTTGGGGTGGGGCCTTTGACGTGATCGCCGGACAGTACCAGGGTTGACGCGATGTCATCCAGGGGCATGACCGACCGACGGGGAGGCGAGCTAAGGTCGAGGGCGAGAAGAGAGGGTGTGGTGAGGCACGTGGCGGCAGACGCGAACAGCAGCGGCCAGGTCTACGTGGACATCGGCGACACGATCCGGTTGCGCCTCCCCCATTCCGAGGGTGTGCGTCCACATGCGGGTCGCCGGCAAGATCATGAGGGTCCAGATCGTCGGAGAGGCTGACTACCCAGTGGCCCAGCTGTTCAATGACGACGGCTCGCAGCTTCTCCTTCCCGATCCTCCTGGGCGAGGCAGGCATCTTCACCGACGGCGTCGGCCGCCACTATGCCCCGGCCCGAGCGGTCATCCCATCACCCCAGGCCGAGCTCGAGTGATCCCCAGGCCACCCTCCTCCGCTCTGTCACCACAAAAAGGCCAAACGCACCAAAGTCGAGGGTAGGGCCGGAACACAGGCCCCCCCCGTTGGGGGCGGGGAAAGACGGAAGGGCTCGTTTCTGGCCCTGGGAGGCCACACGCGCCGCCGAAAAGGCGGGGATCCCCTTACCGGTGGCCGGTGGAGATGCGTGCCTTGAGGGGCGTGTGTGGGCGCTCAGGGGCGGGACGTGGCGAATATGGACATGCCAGCCTACCGGGTCATGGCTTGCTAGGGAGGAGGCGGAAGGCCAATATGCTCCCACGCCAGGAACGCTTCTAACGCTTCCTTCAGACCACAGTCTGAGCAAATGTCCGTCATATTGTTAGCTCGGCTGAGGGCAGGGGTGCCTGTGTATTCCTCTTCGCAGCGGGGGCACCGCTTTCTCTCCCTCTCCATGTGCCCTCCATTCTCAACCTTCGGAGCGGCGGCACACGCGTCTTGAGGCCTGGGGGTGGGGCATGGAACGTATGAATCGCCTTGCTCCCGGCGCGAAGAGGGCCGTAGGGCCCTACCGAGCGCTCAGATTCCCACCTGAAGGAGGGAGGGACTGCGGTTCTTTGCCTTGCGAAGGACGAGCACCTGATCCTGCTGGCCGGGCCGAACCTCGTACCCTGGAAACTCGTCTGGGGATGCATCGCATACCGTCTTGGCCGCCTCTGCCATCTTCCGCCTTCGGCGTGTTGAGTTCTGATCCGAGCAGCCCAGGTGGCGGGCGAGCTTGCTCACGCCGTAGAAGATTCGGCCCCGGTCGTCCGGTCGGTGGGTTCGCGCCCAGGCATACAGCTTGAGAGCGAGCGGCTGCCGCCGGAGGGTCCGGAGTACCTCGGCGCGTAGAAAGGTGAACTGTCCGTTGCGGATGAGGTCGGCCATGGTCTGATCGATCTGCACGAAGTTGTCGCGGTTGGTCACCACTCCCTTTTGCTGGCGCTCACGCCAGCCGAAGTTGGCGAGGAAGCCGATCGTGATCTCGCCTCGTGTCGTGACCGGGCCGCCTCGGGCTGCTGGTTCGACCTCGTTGCGCTTGAACTTGACGCGCGCGGTGCTGAGGCGCTCGACGGAGGCCCGGATCAGGCGGGTGGCCCCCTCTGGATGCATCCCTAGCTGGCGCGCGATGCACCCAAGCGTCGCCTGATCGCCGTGAACCTTGTTGTCGGCGGGACATCCCGTGGCATAGAAAGCTTGGGAGACGACAGCCATGACGAGCATGTCACGGGTCCCGAGCTCCCCAATGCGGCTGACGACTGTCGTCTCCGAGTTGTACTCGTAGGTGAAAAGCGGGAGTTGCCCAGCCACTGGCTGATCGAAGTAGCTGCCGATCGGTTCATCCTCGCTGTCCGTCCGCTCGGTCCGGTAGACTGGCTGACGGAGCAAGCGCGTCTCGTGCAGGAGCCAGTCCGGATCGTCGTCGTCTCCGCGGGACTGCGGCGGAGGGGCGAGCGGGACTGCCATGCCGGTCTCAGTGCCGGGCGCGACAGTGGCACTTGGTGGCGTATCGTCGCTGGCGCTCATCGTCGTGGAGAGCCGTATGGCCTCCGCGACGATGGCATCGCCAATCCTGGTGAGCCCGCCCGCGGTGCGGGGCGATGGCTGCTCCACGGAACCTCTCCTCAAGAGTGGATAGTGTTATGGCGTGGGGTTTGACGGTGCGGTATGGGATGGAGTCGGGTCTGGACTTTAGTGGGTGGTCCCGTGGCTTGCAAGCGCCAGGGTCAGCCGGTGAGTTCACACCCTGACCGGATGTATGGGGGTCCATCGCCGCGCGCATCACGGCGCGGGAGAGGCCCCGGTCCTTCTGGCTCGTAGAGCCGCGCAGACTATAGAAAAGAACCTAAAGAAGTACCCCTATCGGGGTATCTATAGAAGCGGGAACGTGCGGCTGACCAAAGGTATGAGATCGGCTGACCAAAGGTATGAGATCGGCTGACCAAAGGTATGAGATCGGCTGACCGATCGGCCCGCGGCAGCGTTGAGAGTTGGGGGAAAGTGCTCGCACGCTGACCACTGGTATGGGATTGAACGAGCCGAGAAGCCAGGCGAGGGCGCTCATGCGAGTGGCCGAACGTCCCATCCCATACCACCGGTCAGCTCTGTGGAGAAGGACCTCGTCATCCCATACCGCTGGTCAGATGCGTGACCGCTGGTATGGGATGACGAGGCGAGTTGTCCACGACCTCATACTTGCGGTCAGGCCTTTGCCACTCGCGCCGAACTCGATGACCGCTGGTATGGGATGGCACCCCCACGGACACCCACGGAGATCGTCGCGCTCGGTGGTTTGGGTTATGGCGCTACACCCGTCGTCTCCTCCCAGGCCAAGTACGTGTCGAGATCGATGACCACAGCCGCAGGCTCGCCCACGCGAGTGAGGAGCACCGGCTGGCCGCCTGACACGGCCTCCAGGACAGCCTTGCTCGCTTCCTCGATCACTGGTAGCCCCGCCGGGACTCTGTCATTGGTGTTCATCCCTCCCCTCCTTCAGGGCCTGCTGCACTCTGGATCGGCGCAGGCCGTCCAGGATCTGAAGCCTGCATGAGCCGGTCCATCGCCGAACGACGAGGGGTGACTCGAGGCGATGGTCGCGGCCGGGAGGGCCCCCCTGGCGAACGCACTACCTCCGTGGACTGTTGAGCAGCTTCAGTGGGAGGAGCTGGTTGTCTACGGGTGGCCGTCCCTGGTGCGCGTGACTTCGGAGACGAAGTGGCGGCAGGCGCCTCCAGGCCGGCTCGTAAGACATCTTCAACGAAGTCAATCTTCGAGGGCGGCGCAGCTCCTGCGAGACGCAGCTCAAGGTGCCGCCGTTCGAGAGCCTCCCAGACCTGGTCGGTCAGATAGATCGTATGCGGCCGCCTGCTCTCGGTGGTTTTGGCAGCGGTGCGATCATTCATTGCCCGGCCAACTCCAAGGCACGGTGGGCAGCCACATCCACCTGGGCTAGGACGGTACTTCGCGCTGCACCGGGTGCTCCGCCAGCCGTCAATGGTCGCCTGAAAGAGTGCAGCACCTCGGACTCTTGAATGGGAGGCCCAAGCACGAAGGGAGGTTCGATGACCCCCTCCTGTCCGATGACCTCCGCCCAGCCGTCATCCGCGACCCGGGCCCGCACACGATTGGGAACGACGAGCCCCCGCCGTACCCGGCCCGCGTAAGCACGCATGAACTTGCGCAGCGCCGGGACCGCCCACTGATCCATGGTCACCGGCAGCACGACCACGTCAGCGGCCGCAATGGCGCCATCGGCCAAGGGGCCGAACCCTGCCGGCGTGTCGATGATGACGTGCGTTCCCCACTCTTTCGCCCACCGGGGGATGGCGACTCGGAGCGCTTCAGCCAGAGGACGAGGGCCTTCCGCTGTAGGGACCATGAGTGTCGGGATGCCCTCGCTCGTCCATGCCCAAGCGGCCACACCGGTAGCCGCCCCGCTTGTGAGGGAGAGGAGCTGCTCGTGAGATGGAACTAGCGGAGGCCGGCCGGCCTCTCCCCTTCGCAGCCGAGGACACCTCCCCTGCTCCAGTGCTTTCAGCACGGGGGCAGGGCCAGGGGCCTGCCACAGCTCGGTCGCGTGTTTCCCCGCCCACCAAGCCGTCGCACCACCCCACGGTTCCAGGTCGATCAAGATCGCCCGGAAGCTGGTCGCAAAGTGAACCGCCAGGGTGCTCTTCCCCACGCCGCCCTTCCACTGGACCATGGTGATCACTGCCACGCCAAATAATGTACTTTATTTGCCTTAGGTCAATCAAGCCCCCTAAGCGCATAGTGTGCATAATGGACATGAAGCTCTGGAATAATGCCCATCATGCACGTGATGTGAGGCCCCCTGGACCGCCGGTACCACCGAATGGGGGATGGACCGCCGGTGGAGGAGGGTGGGAGCCCCCAGCAAAGCCTATGAGATATGGTCCCTACCCTATACTCCTCCATCCACCATAACTGGGAGAGGGACCCGCATGGCAACCAACGTGCCAGCTCAGCTCCGCGTCGCCCGGGCCGCGCAGGGATGGACCCAGCAGCGGCTCGCCGAGGCCGCGGGCATCGCCCAATCCGACGTCTCCCGCATCGAGCGGGGCTTGAGCAATCCCACCATCCGAACCGTGGAGCGGTTGTTCGGAGTGCTGGGCCATGGTGTGCCCGCCCCCGTCCGTACCCATCACCGCCGCCCCCCGGGAACCCGGGGCGTGCTCCGGCCGGTGTGCCACAGCGACGAGGCGCCAGCTGTGGAGTGGCTGGTCGAGGAGTTCCTCTCTCGCGGCGCCGTGACCCTGCTGGCAGGGGCGCCAGGGTCGGGGAAGTCGCTGCTGGCCCAGTCCATCGCCGCGGCCGCCGTCAGCGGCCGCGGCAACGTGGCCGGGATCGGCGTGGAGCCGGCTCGGGTGGTCATCGTCGACGGCGAGAACGGCGAGGACCTGATCCAGCGGCGGTTCACGGCGCTGGGGCTGGAGGCTGCGGCCTGGGGCACTCGCCTCCGCGTCTTCCAGGCGGAGGGCTTCGACCTGGTCTCCGACCTGGAGCAGCTCAACGCCACCCTTGCCGCTGATCCCTGCGACGTGCTGATCCTGGATGCCTGGGTGTCGCTCTGGACCGGGTCTGAGGCCTCGGTCGACGCGGTGAGGCACTGCCTGGGCGCTCTCCGCGAGCTGTCCCGCACTCACCGGCTGGGGACGGTGCTGATCCACCACACCACCAAGGGCTCGACCACCTACCGAGGCTCCGGCGCGATCGCCAGCACCCTCGAGGCGGTGTTCACCCTCACCCGCGGCGACCGTGACCCCGAGCGGGTGCTGGCCTGCGGGAAGATGCGCCTGGGGCCCGAGCCGCCCGTGCGCAACCTGGAGGTGTCAGAGGCTGGGTTCCTGCGGGGGCACAGGCTCGACTGACATTGATTGCTCTTGCGGGTTCCAGATCCCAACCCCTCCACGCCACTCACGAAGGGCCTGCGGAGCGTCGGGCCACACCTCCACCTCGTTCACGGTCAGCTCATCCTCGACAAACGAGTTGTGCCAGGCAACGAAGACGTGGTCGCCCTCCCGCCGCACGACCGTCCCTGTAAATTGGCCTCCCCACTTGCGGTCGCGCACGACCGTGCCCTCGCCGATGAGGTCCTTCTCGTCGCTGTTGCTCTCCACCCTCAGTCCTCCGATCCAGGATCAGCCAGGCGCTGCAGCGCCAGCTCGTACCACTGACGGTCGATCTCGATCCCGATGTACCGGCGCCCAGCGCGTCTCGCGGCCACACAGGTGCTCCCGCTGCCCATAAAGGGGTCGAGGACCGTCTCGCCCTTCTGGCTCAACGTGCTGATGAGGTACTCCAGGAGGGCTACAGGCTTCTGCGTGGGATGTCGCAACTGATTGGTCCCGACGCGGTCAAAGTGGAGCGCTTGCGCATGGTCTCGACCGCTGTGGCGAGGTCCGTTGTGGGCCAAGAGAACCAGCTCGTACTTCTCCCCATAAGCGCCCTCTAAATCTCCCACCCCCCAGTTGTTCTTGATCCAGGCGATCCTGCCGAGCCTGGAGAAGTGGTTGGCGACAACCTCCGCCATCTGTGAGCACGTCTTCCAGCTGGTGAACACACAGACGTGGCTGTTCGGCTTCAACTTCCGAGAGGCACGGCCCAATGCCTCGTCGAGAACCCTGAAGGCATGATCCAGATCGTCATTGACCATCTGAGGAAAGGGGACGATCCGTGTCGGGCTGATGTAGTCGAGCCCGTACGGCGGATCGGTGACGAGGAGGTCGGCAGACTCGCCAGGCAGCCGGTCAAGGATGTCACGGCAGTCGCCATGGTGGAGGCCAGGGTCGAGGGTGAGCCTCTCTGGACGAGCCACCGTGCGCGTGAGCCGATACGTTTCCTGCCGGACCCTTTCGCGGGTCCAGTGTTCCTTTGCCGCACGGGCGAGCACGAGCCGCTGCTGACTTGGGGGAAGCTTCGCTGCCTCCTGGTGGTGAGCGAAGGGTAGATTCTCGTGCCGCTCTGAGACGTGCACCTGGCTCGCGACCCACTTGAGGGTGCGGAGGGTGCCGAGGTCGTAGCCGGTCTGCTCGATCAGCTCGGTGTACTTCTCTCCCCAACACTGCTCACCGTAGGCGAGGAGGTCGCCCATCCAGAAGTGGACGTGCCTCTCCAGGTGCATGAGGTAGTGGAGACACTGCAACCACTGAGCACGAGTGGGTGTGCCAACCGGCGTGAGACCGCGATCTCCGAGGAGGAAGCCATAGACGACGAGGCCTGGTTGCTCCCGAGCGACCGCGAGCACGCTTCGCTGGGCCAACCCTCACGCTTCCAATGCAGGAGCCAGACGCTGCACCGCCTGCTGGTACCGGTGGTGGTCGGCCTCGATGCCAAGGTGGCGTCGCCCGGCGTTCCTCGCTGCCACACCGATACTCCCGATGCCCATGAAGGGATCGAGGACCATCTCCCTCAGTTGCGTGGACTTCTCGATCAGGTACTGCAGGAGCGCCACCGGCTTCTCCAGCGGATGCCGCGGCGCGGGCTCGAAGTACAGCACATCGGCATCACGCCCTCCGTTGAGGTGGCGGCGCCCCTTGTGCGCGAAGAGGATCTGGTGGTCAGCGGGAGCCTCGACCTCCCGCCGTGCCCCATTGGTCTTGACCCATAGGAGGGCATTGCACAGGTCGAAATACCTCTCGACGAGCGCAGAGATGTCGTCGTACGTCTCCCACGTGGTGAAAACGTAAATGTGGCTGTTGGGCTTGAGCTTGGTGCTGGCACAGCGGAGGACGTCATCGAGGACAGGCAGGGCCTCTGGACCATCCGCGGGCGGATCGGTGAGGAGAAGGTCGATGGACTCATCAGGAAGCGGCGCCATGACCTCACGACAGTCGCCATGGTGAAGGCCAGAGAGGATCGGAGGACCAGCGGGACGCTTTGCCTCGCAGGCAAGGCGATTCACCTCGTGACGGACCTTTTCTCGCGTAAAGTGCTTGTCCGCAGCATGAGCGAGGATGAGCTCCTGTTGATCCGGAGGAAGCTTGGCGACCTCCTTGTGGTGGGCGAAGCTCAGGCTCTCACGCCGGCGCGAGACCGCCACTCGGGACGCGACCCATTTGAGAACCCGGAGGGTTGCGTAGTCGTAGCCGGTGTGCTCGATCATTTCGATGTACATCTCCGCCCAGCGCCGCTCGCCGTAGGTGAGCAGATCACCGATCCAGAAATGGACACGCCTCTCCAGGTGCATGAGACGGTGCAGGCACTCCAAGGACTCGGCTGGGGTGGGAGAGCCGACCAGTGTCAGGCCATGCTCGTCGAAGCGGAAGCTACCGTAGACGAAGGGCTCCCGCCCCGGCCGCCTCTGGTGCTGCCTCTGAAGTCGCAATAGCTTGCGCTGCACGCCGGCCCCCTCCCAACACCATGTCCCCCCGCGGCACTCCCTCTCAGCGGCCGTGGTAGGGCAGTATGGAGGCCTCGCCAACCGCACACAAACGCTGCAAGTGTCACGCTCGCACAATCGCGGCAACCGTGCCTGTCAAAGGCGAAAAGTTGGGAAACCGGCTGAGCCAATTGTCACGCCGGGGATACAATTTCGTCCTCCGCCTAAACCTGAAGGAATGGGCCAATGGCCCTACCCATTTGAGACCTCCGGTGTGAGACGCCACTCCCAGCGATCGAGCCGCAGCGCCAGCGGAACCTAGACGACGCGCAGGCCGGGGCTCTCCAGGGTCGGAGGCTTCCGCGCCAAGCGCCCACGGGCCTCAATCACCTCGCCGTCCTGGAGCACCTTGCGCACTGTGCGCCTGACGTAGTCCTCAACATGGCCGGCCTTGCGCTCCTCGAGCCCAGGGCTGCCCTCACGCATCGCCTCTTCGAGGTACGCCTGGTCCGCCTCGGGAGTGGAGCACGCTATCGCCTTGCACACGCTCCAGTCCAGCCGGCTGTAGTCGATGGTGGAGTAGCGGGCCCTGATCCTCTCCGCATGGTAGAGGTACGCCTCCCGCGGAGATCGGCTCGTTCTCGTCGTAGCCCCTGACTCTCCCCGCCCAGGGCTCTCCGCTGGCGGCTGTGGTGTCGCCGCGATAAGCGCCTCCTGAGCGGCCATGAGGAGCTGCGCTGCCTGCGCCGCGACAGCTCCAGTCGCCTCATGGACGAGCACGTAGGGGTGTACGCCATTGCGCTGGTGCACCCGCTTGCGGTTGGTGAAACCAGCGAGGCGCCCGAAATGTCTCCAGTCGGCGCTGTTCGGGTCACCGCCATACCGCTCCGCGAGAATGCGAGCCGCTGCCGTCGCCTGGTTCTGGGAGATCGGCTGGCCTGACACCCGTATCCACGCCTGAAAGTTGCGCGGGCTGGTCTGGACCACGACCGCCGGAGCCAGCCCATCACCGGTCAGCCGAGCGATCGCTGGTCCATTGAGATCGTCGAGCAAGACAAGGCCCACGCTGCCCGCGGGTCGGATGTAGATGTCGTTGCCCTGGGCGTTCTCATGCTTGAGCCAGGGCACACCTTGCCCCACCTCGGCAGCGCTCCACGTGCGTTGCATCATCCTGCCGCTGGCGACGTCGCGGACTCCGATCTCGTATGTCTCGCAGCCCATCGCCCGCAGCTGAGCGGCAACCGCGCGAGTGGTACGGTCACTACCGCTGCCTCTCGCGCTCTGACCTTCCACGGAGACCCTCTCCTTGCTCTCGATGGAACACGCCAAATTAGATTGACTCCCGATATTCTACGAGGGCCGTACACACCAGCACCCACTGGAAGATGGAGGCGCGAGAGGGAGCCAAGGGGATCACCAGCGGCTCGCCCCATACTCAGGCCCACGCGGCTCGGAAGCGAGCGAGTAGATGTCCTCAATCCAGTTCCGCCTCCGTCTTCCCGATCAGGACATACACATTGCCCTCCGGGGCTATCAGGTCAATGGTCAATGCCGGTTTCTGCGCGTTGATATCGCCCGCTGCTCCCGCCTCCCAACTCCACTATCGACCTGCTATAGCTCAACGTCCTTTCCAGGCACGGTGACGAACTTCCCATCTTTCTCCAACCAGAACCACTCGACGCTGCCATCGTTGACGCTGATGAGGCGGAATCACTCGCCAGGATGTTGGTTCCAGAAGGACTCGGCGGCATCTCGCACGTCCTTGGCATGAGCGATGAAGCCGAACCGTTTGGTCTCTCCCGATTCGACATAGTCGTAGACGATCAGGAAGAGCGGCCGAGGCTCTTGGTTGGCTACCCCAGGAAGCAAGCCTTGCCATACCGCTTGGTTATCCATGTTCGTAGCCCCCCCCCCGTTCAGGCGGCTGCCCCTGATGGACGAAATAAGCCCCCCTCACCCCCGCCACCCCCCCCCAAAGGATAGCCGTCAGCGGTGTCGGTCGGGCGCCCATCGCCGTGCAACCTCGTGCAGCGTCGCCCGCGATTGTGAGCATCTGGGGGGGCATTCTGCCTCCATATCTCCTGGAGCTCATGGTCCGCGCGCTGGGGATCGCGCATGCAGACGTTGCTCCAGCGAAGCACATCGAGGCGGCGACGGCTCTGTCTCCGCGATCTGCCTGGCGTGGCGAGCAGCAGCGACCACAGCGACACATGCGCCGAACTGGTCTCTCATCCACGCAATAGCCTGACGGTCTGTGTAGCCAGTGAAGTGCTGGACCAATGCGATCGCCCCGCTGTCACTCTGCTGCCGGACGTGGTTGCAGAACGTGTCGCCGGCGATGGAGATGGACTCTCCTCCCAGGCACCAGCGGTCGCCGTCGCGCTGCCCGCCCAGCGCTGTTATAACGGCCTCTAGGTCGATCTGGCGGAGGTTCGCGAGTAGTGCTCTGCCTTCTTGCTCGCGTTGAGCTTGAAGAGCGACTTGTAACTCCTGGCGTTCGACTTGCATCCGCTTTACCTCCTACCGCTCATAACCGCGGCCCTGGTGCGGTCCCCATCGCCGTACAGCCTCGCGTAACGACGCTCGCGATCGCTCATCCGGGGCGTTCTGCCTCCACATCGCATGGAGCTCGCGGTCGGCACGCTTCGGGTCGCGCGTCGTCAGGTCATGCTGGCGCAACACCTCGCACCAGTCCTCCAGCCCCGGATGGTCGCGGACGATCTGCTCGGGCCGGTAGGCGGGCAGCTGACCCACGATCCGTACGGCTAGGCGATCGTCTTTGACCGCCACCCTCACCACGCCGCCCTCCTCGAGAACCCGTCCGATCTCTCTCTCGGGAAGGCGCCCGGTGTGGTCCACCACCACGATGGTCGTCGGGCCAGCCTCCCGGCCGTCGCAGAGCCTGCGGTGCAGCTCAGCGGCTGCCAGGGCCTCGGTGGGGGAGTCGGCTAGGATCAGCGTGCGCCGCTGGTTCCCGGGCCCCTCACGCGCAGGCAGCGTCGCGCCGAACCACCCCTCGCGCGAGCCCGGAGCCAAGGCCACGTCCTCACGCTCCAGCGTTGCCCCGGTGACCGTGCCGCCCTCGTCCTGGTGCAGCCAGACGGCGTGGCCCTGCTGGCTCGCGTAGAGCCTGCCCTCAGCGTGCAGCCGGTCCAGCATGCCGACAGGGAGGGAGTACTGCTTGACGAGTGCGTCACGCACCCGGCTCCATGCCCATTCTCGATCGTCCCGCTCCGGGGCGCGGAACGTCGGCATGGGGTCGCGCTCAGTGACCTTCGGCGGCCCCTGGAGGGCCGTTCGCACCCGCTGCTCGGCCACACGCTCATCCCGATCCGCCAGCTCCTGCTGCAGATCCTTGACCTGGCGTGTCAGCTCTCGTATCTGCTGCTCGAGTGCGGCGATTTGCGCCGCCGCAGCTTGCCGCTCACGGGGCAGCGTACGCTCGCGCTCCTGCATCTGCCCATACCAGCACTGGATGTCCTGGTGGTGAGCCACTGAGCCCCGGATGCCACGCCCCAGGCCCAGTGGGGCGACCTGAGCCGCGTAAGCATCCTGCAACTGGGCAAACCTACGCCGATCCCCTCCCACAAACCCGCGTGCATTCAACCGGCCGCGGAAGTCGATGGGCACTACTAGGGCCTGGATGTGCGGCGTGGTTTCGTCCCGGTGCAGGATGGCCGCGACCACGTTGTCGGGTCCGTAATTCTCACGCAGCCACGCCATAGTGGCGTCGCGCCACGCGTCGCGCCGCTGGGCCTTCTCCTTGGTGTTGGCGCCGTCAGCGAACCACTCGGGGGAAGTCGTGAACATGAACTCAAGTGCCAGGACGGCGTTCTTTCTCACGATTGGGGCTACCGCGACCCGGGCCCTCACGTCAGCAACCCAGTCGCCGCTGCCAGCTAGGCGCTCATTCAGCGGCGTTAGCTCTGGGTCAGCGTTGGGGGTCGTACGATTGCGTTCCAGGTGCTTGCCGAGACCGGCGATCTGCCCGAAGGTATGGACCTTGTGCAGTCTCATGATTGCGAAGCGGGACATACCCGCCTCCTTTCCAGTTGCTAGCTCTCAGACGTCATCCCAGTTAGCCACCGACCACGGCGGTGGTGGCGCTGATGGCGCGGAAGCCGTGGGGGAGGGGAGAGGCCTGGCCGCCGCGGCCAGGGGACCACCCCGGTTCGTGATGGACCACTGGCGGGCATCCGCTTCTAGCCTCGCAGTCAGGCGAGGTTCCCGGTAATAGGGGCGCAGCCGGCAGCGCACCGGAGGCAGCCCACGCGTGCTGAGCAATACGGTATCCCGCATGTGAATAATCTCTGCCGCAGTGACCAGCGGCGCCCTCTCAGGGGCGTGCCCAAAGTTCGTACTGCCGCGGAACAGTCCGGTCGAGTGGCTGGTCGTCGGGTGGTAGGTCGTGCGCTCACCGCATCGGGCCGAGAACCACTTGGCATCCTCATCGGCGGCACCGCCCAATATCACCTTGGTGACCAAGGTGTCCGTGATGCTCTGGGCCAGGTCCCGGCCGTAGTGATAGCGGATCTGGGCGGTGGTCTGGACGAACAGGTAGTGCCCGATTCCCGCGCTGCGCAGCGTGGCTAGCGCGTTTTCGAGCCCGTAGATTCGCGAGAGGGAGCCCCACTCGTCGATGATCACCCGGACGCCGCGGGGCAACGTGTTCTCCGGCTCGCGGGCAGCAATTGTGGTGAGCGCCCGGTACATGCGCGCCAGGAAGAGTGACAAGAGCGGCCCCAGCCGCTCGGCCTCTCGCGCCGGCACCTTTAGGTAGAGGGCAGTGGGTTGTGCGACAAACTGGTCCCAATCAATGGGCGGGTTGCGTCCATCCATGGCCGCGCGAATGTGAGGACCGTCGAGCAGGTCGAATCTTTGGACCACATCAGCCCAAATGCCACCAACCGCCCGGTCATTCATCTGCAATGCACGCATGGCTCCACTGAAGGCACGGACCTCGGGGGAGAGGGAATGCTCAACGCAGGCGAGCAGCTCATCGAAGGTCAGGCTGCGTATCCAGTCCGCCAGGTCGACCCATCCGTCGCCCGGATATCTGTGGATAAAAGTTAGGATTGCGGCCCGCATCAACGATCGTGGCTGGGTGATAAAGAAGGGATCGGTGGTCTGCTCACCTCGGCGCGTCGCCCAGAACCAACTGTCAGCAAGGTCGCGCACATCGTCGAGGAAGCTCGGATCGCTGGTGGGATGGGGCAGCGTCGATAGCGGATCGAAGCTAACGGTGCATCCTGCTGGATCCCCTGGGTCCCATACCAGCGGCCGATGGGTCTGGGCCAGGGTAGCCAATGTGAGACGAGTGATTTCACTTTTAGGATCACCAATCACCAGCGAATTCAGGTCGGTCGCCGGCCGGTCGGCTTCGCTGAGGATGGCGGGCACGGGTGCGACGGCGATGACGCCCTCGCACTCTCGGTCAGCCGGCAGGCACACGGTGAACCCAGCCCCCAGACCACCAATGGGCCACCCTCGCTCAGCCAGAAGGGCCTCCCAGCGATGCCAGAGGAAGCCCTCCCATATCAGCTTCCACCTGGCGGCGAAGTGCGCCCCCCGAGAACGCGGCCGGATGTGAGCACCGAACCGACGCCCCAGCCAGGCTGCGGGCAACACGATCGCGAGTAGGGCGAATGGGACGGCTGGGACCACCAGCACCCCGACGACGGCCGCCACGACCGCAACCGCTCGCCAGGGTGAGGGGAGGAACATCACGCCAACAGCCACCAACACCACGGCAGCAAGGGCGACAGGGGGCAGGGCACTTACCGCGCCCAAGAGCCACTCCACGGTAAACAAGGCCGCCAAACCGACAAACACGGTAGTAAGACAGCCGCCAACCGAACTGGTCGAATGCGAAAACAAGCGAAACATACAGTCCTCCTTCCTTAGTGGTCCACGGCATTGATGCGTAGAGGGTCATGCGGCGGATACTTCGAGGTCGGCAAGTAGGCGGCGGAAGTCTTTGCGCGTGAACTTCCATTGGAAGGGCTTCGGCATCGCTCGGCAGCGTTCTTCGAAGGACTGGATCCGGGCGGTGAGCCGCGGCACATCGTGAGCCGCAGCTGGCGTGAGCACCTTGCGCTGGAGGATCGAGAAGTAGATCTCTTGTTGATTCAGCCACGAGGCGTGGGTCGGGGTATGCACGAGAACGAGATTCGGGTACCGCGCCCCAAGCCTGTCGGCGGCTTTCTCACCACGATGGGCGGTGCCGTTGTCAACGATCCAGAAGATCCGCGGTGCAGACCGATAGGGCTCCCTGGACATCACGTCATCGACAAGCCGGTCGAAGGCAGCGATCCCGTTGCGGGCTTCGCATCGTCCCCAGGGGATGCCCTGCTTCACATCCCAGGCGCAGAGGTACTGGACGGCCCCGCAGCGCTTGTAGTCGCTCTCGACCCGCCCGGCGCTTCCTGGTGTCGGCGGGATCACGTCGTGACGACGGGCCTGGATGCTCGGCTTTTCATCGGCGCAGATCACGATGTCCTTCGGGCCCAGCGGCTTCCCGTTCCAAACCCGTTCGTAAAGGCCGAGAATGACCTCTGCCTTTTCGCGAAAGCGGGGGTCGCGTGGATGCATCCAGCTCCGGTACTGCCAAGGCTTCAGCGTGTTCTCGGCGAGAATCCGCTGAACCGTCCGCAGGCTCATCGTCAGCCCCTCGCCGGCCACGACCTCGTGGACGCTGGACGCGAAGTGACGACTCAGCGGAAGCTCACGCTGGCTCGGGAGTTCGCACGCCACCGCGACCACGAGCGCTCGCTCCAGAGGGGGAAAAGACCCGCACCCGACCGGGACGCGGCAGATCCTCGAGCGTGAAGCCCTCCAGAACCCACCGTCGTCGCCACTTGTACACCCATGATGAACTCTGGCCCAGGCGCCGGGCAGCCTCGGGACTGGTCATCTCGGGGTGCCGGTACAGCAGGAGGGCCAGCCGAGCGCGCTGCACGTGGCTGTGTCGGGCGTTGTGCTCCCGCGCCAGAGCTCGAGCTTCACGGATCTGCCTGCCCGTGAATCGGGGTTGCCACTCGGGAGGCCCGCCGCCGCGCCAGTCGCGCTGAAGCGGGAGCGCATAGCGTAACGTAGTCAAGACGCGCCTCCGGGGTTCTTGCTGAGAACACGAATCTTACGGAGGCGTACCTATGTTCGCCAGGCCTGACCCATCACGCATCAATGCCGTGGACCACTTAGCTCCCTGAGCTAGTCGGTCCCCTTGGGAGCATCCAGTGGACGGCCGTGCAGGAGCATCCATCGCCCGATTGCAACGCCGCCCGTGAAGAGCGCCGCGGCCAGGACGACGACGGAGACCACTGCTGCGGCGTCGAAGAGCAGGCTGTACAGGAAACAGATCCGCAGGAAGGCCGCGATCTGCATGCTCAGAACGAGCACGCTCATCCCCGCACAGACCGCCCCCAACCCGATCGCGCACAAACGCCACCGCTTAGCGACAGACGGTAGCACCACGCAAGAGCGATAGTCCCAGTCGTCGTCAGCAATGGTGTCAACTAAGCCGCCAGGTTCTAGGGCGTTCACTATGCCAGCTACGATGAAGACTGCCGCGGCCGGCAACGTGAAGAACGCGCCCGTGAACGACAGTTCCGCGACCGCCAGGAACAACTGCTTGTCCACACCGATCCCAAGGATCACCCAGCTCGTCAAGACAAGGCCGCTCAAGATGACGGACCAACTCAGCCACAACCATTTCCCTAGTTGTGCAGATTTAATCATGGTAATTTGCCTTTCTTTCAGGTAAACTAAGACTAGTATTTGCGTTCTAATAAGTACGCTTGCTCGCGCTATCTGCGTTCTCGAGCACGCAACAGGGCATAGCTAGCGCCGCACGCAATTCATTTATAGGCAACTTTGAGCCAGTTTTCCAGAGTTTTTGCCAGCCCGTAATACAGCCGAATCCAGCGGAATCCGCCACGATTCGAGCACTTGACGGAGCGGCTACGACAGGCCCAGCAGAATCCAGCCCAGAGACGTATCGGGCTGGATTCTCGCCCAAGGGAAAGGGGGCGCGGTCATGCCTAAGGGGAGACCAGACAGGAAGGATCTTCTATTGCCCGATACTTTGCAGCGCCTGCGGATAGCGGCCGGCTTTAGGCACCAGGTGGACTTCGCCAAGGCGACCGGGTTCGACCCCACGAAAAAAAAGAGAGGGGGCCTCCATCCAGAGACCATCGGTCATTACGAGCGTGGAGAGCTATGCCCAGGCGAGGGAATGGCTCTGTACATAGCCCAGCAACTAATATCGAAAAGGGAGCCGCTTGCCGACAAGAAGTTCATGGCAGCCTATGAGCATGATCGCCCGATATGGGATGCCGCCGAAGCCGCAGCTAAGGCGGCCGATGCTGCCGCAGAGGGCGATGTTGCCGCAGACGACGCGGCGACTGAGGAGGCCATTATCCGGCCGACAGCGACAGAGATCCTCGACGAGCCACCACTGCCCCAGGCTGCGCGAGGGGCGGACGGCAGATGGCATCTCATCGTCCTCGCTGAGGAGCCAGATGACGAGGACGATGCAGCAGCAGGGGCCAATGACATCACGATCATCATTCCGCCGCCACCGCGACCACCGTCAAGACCGATCGCATTGCTCTCACAAAGGCGATCTTCACCGGGCGACGCGAGCGAGGAAGGCAGCGCGGTCGAGGTGCCAGAAGAAAACAAGGCCAGCACTAGCGGCGCTCCGCCAGAAGAAACCGAAGAGGAAGAGCCAATAGCTGCAGTGCCAATCAGCGTGCCAGCATCTCCCCCCGTGCCAGCACAACCCCCAACGGATGTCACATCACCGCCAAGCACCATCAACCGGCAACCACCGCCGCTCACACCACGCCCGCCCCGAGCCCGCCACCGAGGGCCTCTGGCCGTACGCATGGTGGTAGCGGCAACAGCCATTGCAGTCATCCTAACCCTCGCAATCGTCGTGGGACAGGCGCACCTCCCAAACCGCCGCCCTGTCCTCGTCGCTACAACGACCCGGGCTGTCACCGCGACATCCTTCCTTACGCCTACCCACCAAGTTCCGACTATGACGCCCACTCACGCTCCTATGGCAACGCCCACCCTGATCGCCACTGCGACGGCCACCCATGCCCCTAGCCAGGCCAGCATCACTTGGTGGCTGCAACGCCGGACCTCGTGCGGGTGGACAATATCGCTGGAGAGTCAGCATTTTCAGCCGGGAGCCTTCGTGCAGTACTCATACGACGAGGCCACGACGATTGATTGCACAACGGGAGCGGTGACACAGCAACCGGCCATGGCTCCCACCGGCGATGGCTACGTTGCTGCATCAGGCCAAATACCGATGGCGGCGTTTATCGAGGACTACTACGGCACGTTTCACTTCACGATAAGCGACACGGCGGGCGATGTCGTGCATTTCACCGTCAGCTATGACTTGAACACCATACCCTGCCCCATTTGTAACTGTTGCTAATGCACGACGATTGTCCGTGCAATGTCCGCGCAGCCCGGAGTAGCCTTCCGTACCATGGCCGCAGCTGGCGCCGATGATGCCGCCGCCCTCCAGGCTCTCGGCCGGGTGTTCCAAGCTCTCGATCGCCAGCTCACGCGATGCTGCTTGCCATCGGCCGTCGCCCGGACAGCGTGGAGAAGGTCCAGCGATTTCAGGCGGTGGAGATCCTCAGCCGCCGGATGCTGGAGGCCGCGCTGGAATACCACCGGCCGATAGGCGCGGAGCGGAGTGGGCTAGTCTGTGGGCGAACATGGCAGAGGCGGCAGCCAAGGCGACCTGGCAACGTCTTGGGATGAGCGCGGACACCTTCGTTCCTGCTGACGAGGTGGGCCCTGAGGTGCTGCTTGACTTCATGGACGACGCCGAACTGATGGGACTCCTGGGCCTGGAGCCGGGGTGGACGGCGGATCTGAAGGGGACCGACGAGGAACTCCACGGCTTGGGCTGAAGTCTCCGATAATGCGCCCATGACCAGTGAGCGCTTGGTTGCTCTAATTGCAGAGTTAGCAGCAGAGCTGCGAGATACGGAGGAGCGAGCCGCCCATCTGCGGGAGGCCCTTGCCACCATCCGAACCCTCCTCCCCCCAATCGACACACCAGAAGCCGCTCCTTCCAGAGCCTCGCAAGTGCGCCCGGTCATCCACGGCCGGTCGCGGTATCAGTACGCAGGATGTCGCTGTGAAGTATGTGTGACAGCAGCTCGCAATGAACACCGGAAACTCAAAGGCAAGCCCCCACCGTCCCACGGAGACTCCGGGTACAGCAACTACGGCTGTCGTTGTAACGTGTGCAGGGCAGCCCACAGTGAAGCCATGCGTCGCTATATCGCGAAGAGGTCTCGACCCTTGACTATCGCGGGCTGACCGGCATCTTGCCGTCAGTCACTGGCGCAAGGATCTCCCTCAGCTCGATGAGGAATTGCCTGCTAAAGGCAAAATAGGAACTTGCTGATGATGGAGATGACTTTTTTGGATCACGAGCAGATGCGCATTCTGGTGCTTGATACGAAAAATCAGGTGGTGGAGAATATCAGCAGGTACCAGGGGACGGTCAATAGTTCGGTCTTGCGTGCGGCTGAGGTATATCGACCGGCGATTATTCGGAACTGCCCAGGGGTAATTATTTGCCATAATCATCCGAGTGGGGACCCGACACCCTCACCTGAGGATATCGCAGTGACGGAGCAACTGGTGCAGGCGGGGCGCCAGCTTGATATTGAACTGGTCGATCACCTGATTATTGGGAATCAGCGTTTCATCAGCTTAAAGGAACGCATGCGCTGGTAACGTTGCAAACTTGTACCTCTTGCGGTATTCTCTTAGGTAGGAGGGACAGGTTATATGTCGGCTGAGATAGATATACATGCAGGTAGCCCTCATTTTTGATTCCATACACTTATCCCGGGAGATTGGTTGCGGCAGAGGGATTGGATGGTTCCGGGAAGAATACCTGGCTGGAAAGTTTCCGCAATTTCGAAAGTAAGATGTATAGTGAATATCAAAGCATGCAAAAAGAGTTTGATTTTAGCGTTATTGTGGGTAATCAGTTCATTGATCAAGTGCAGGCTGCGCTGCGGCACGCTATAGCGAAGAAGTCCAAAGGTAAGAAATAGAGCTACTCCCTTTATTCGACCCGATGGAGGATAGATGCTATGACCGACTATATGTCATCACCTCAGGAAGAGGAACAAGCTATCACACAGGATGAGATGAAGCGACTGCGTAAGCGAGAGCAGCGCACGCTTGAACGATTGCAGGAGGCACAGAAGGCCCAGCATAAAGCGCTAGAGCGTTTCCGGCGCGCGGACGAGCGTTTGCAAAAAAGGGTATCTCGTGTGCAGCGTGCGTCAGGTCGCCTCGAACTTATCCGGCAGCAATTGGGAGGACTCGCGACTATTCCACCTGTCAATGCGGCATCATCTGCGCCGGGAGACGAGAGAAGTGTGGAAGTTGAGCAACCCGTCAAGGAAGCGCGTTCCGCCGCAGAAGCTGCTGAAGAGCATGTGCGACTGGCGACGGAACGCGCTGGAATGATCGGGCATAGCGAAGTACCAGGAGAAGAAGTGGCTGCATCTGATGCGCCTGAAACGACTCCCATGCCTGGCACGGCTCAAGAGTCGCGTGTGCCTGAAGAGATTGTCGATATTGAGGAGGAAGAGGAGGCGGTAGCTGCGATTACCGCCGAGACCATTGCGCATATCGCTGCCGAACGCGCGGCGAAAGCCGAGGCGATGGCGGAAATTAGCAGCGCGCAGACACGCGAGGCGAGGTATCTCGTGCAACAGGCGGAACAGGCGCTGGCGAACATTCGTGTTGCCATACGCAATGGCGCATTGAGCGGTCAAGAGGCGGAGGCGGCTCTGCGACACGCGGAACACGAGGTGACACAGGCTTCAGCATTGCTGGCTGATGCTGAAGCTGCGGAAGAACAGGCGGTCAACGCGGCCATGAACGCTGAAGCTGAGGCGGAGGTAGCTGAGGGTATGGCGTATGCCGCCGTTGACCATAACGCATTGCTGGCTGATGCTGAGGCGCACGATGTGCAGGATGATGCCTGGCAAGCAGGCGATGATGAGGTGGATGTTACCACCAAGATGCCGATTGTGCGCCCGCAGGAACAATCGTGATGGGTGTGCGGTTGTTGGAGAGGAGGGAGAGGGTAGAGACATTGGAGGGTGGAACGGGCATGTTTGTCACAGACATGACGCCCACGAGCGTGATGGACACGAGCATGACGCCCACAGACATGATGGCCACGAGCGTCATATCCACGAGCATGACGCCCACAAGGGGCGTCACTACATTTCGGTTGGCCCTTCCCCCGTCCCCAGTCGAGATTATGTTGATGGGGGAGGGGAGCTTTCACATGTGTAGGGATGCCCCTTGTGGGCATCCGGCCTATGCGATTCATCCAACCCTCTCTCGTCGAAAATATGTGAGGGAGCGTGCGCCTCACTTCACTCCCGTCCATAGATTTGAACAGGAAGGGAGGGCGAGGCGGGCGACGCAAGCGTCCCCACCCCACATCAGCCCTACCCCTACGATTGAAGATGACCTTGCTCGTCGGTGGTTTGCATTGCCGCTTGATATTTTGCTGCCTTTGACTAATGGGGAGGGTTGCCGCTTGTTGTTTGCGGGGCGTCCGGGTGGGCCACAGGGGCCGGATATACGTGATGCGGTGTTGCGCTTTGCATGTGGCGGCGGAGTTGAGCAGCAGGGAGAGCATACGGTTGGGGATGTGGAATTTCATGTTCGGGCATCTTGCCATCCCTTGTTCTCCTACATGCGCTTCCCACCTTGCCTTACCCCTGGCGCATCTGTTTTACTTCCTTAATTGACAGTTCGTTTGACAGTTTCAAGCGAAAAATAAGCACAACACGTGACTGTTTTCAGCCCCAAAACCACTCAGGATTCCTGCTCGTCGTTTCGCAGAAATCCTGAGTTTCTCTTTCCATCAACCCCACAGCAGTGTTCGGAAAGATTGAGCCAACCGTGACCTGTGTCTATCGACCCGTCTGTGCAGCTCCTGCCTACTAAATGCTTCCAGGCAAGACTTGCGGGGAAATGAGACAATGGGGAAAGAGTGTGGAAGAGTGAAGAAAAGGAAGGAAAGAATGACAGCCCCAATCACTTTCCCCCCGTTAGATCCAGCAACCCTTGCCGAGCTGCGTCAACGCTATGAAGACACGCCCAATGTGGAGAGCCGAACACGCTATCAGATGCTGCTGCTGGCCCAGCAAGCATACAAAGTGCCTCAGATTGCGCGCATGGTGCTACGCAGTGAAGACACCGTCGCCCGTGTGCTCAACCGTTTCTTAGCTGCAGGATTGGACGCGGTACCCCGGCGCAGCCCGCCAGGCCGAGAGCGACGGGTCACGGCAGCGAGGGCGCGCCGAATTGCTGCGCGTCATTGAGTTGGATCCGCATGAGGTCGGACAGGAAACAGCCAATTGGACCACCGAGTTGCTTGCCGAGTACTTAGACCAGCAAACTGACATGCAGGTCACGCAGGAGACGGTGCGTGTGTACTTGCATGCGCATGGCTACGGAGGCCTCGCGCCCCACCTGGACCTTACGACGCAAAGCGGGAGAGCAAGCCGATTACGTGGGAAAAGAGTGCGGGGAGAGGTGTTGATGGCAGGGGCCAGCGCTCCTGAACCTCTACCCGTGAGGGACCTGGTCGAAGCTGATCTGTGGAGTCTGCTTCCCGCTGATCTGCCCAAGCTGCTGGCGCTGCTCCCGCGAGCCGATCTTTACTTGCAAGATGAGGTGCAGTTTGCCTTTCACCCCACGCGTCAGCCGGGTCTGGAGCCTCAAAGGTCGGCGCGGCCAACGTTTCATCGAAGCTCCGGGAGACAACCGCAAGGTCTACGGTTTTGGGCTGGTAGACTGGCGCAACGGGTGGTTTGATGGCAGGATTGCCACAGGACGAACGGCTGATGTCTTTTGCGACCAAGTGCGTGCGGCGGTGGCTCGTTCGAAAGCGCGGGGACGTGTGGCGATGATCATGGCTGACAATCTCAAGACCCACACGGCTCACGGGTCCTTGCTCGTGCGCAGCATGCTGACCGACCTCTCCGATCAGCTGTCTCTGGTCTACACGCCTGCCTATGACCCGGATGCGAATCGCATTGAGTGGCTCTGGCGCATCTCCCGCCGCATTGTCACGCATAATCATCATCGCACAGACTTTGAAGTGCTGCGAGCCTCCGCCCGAACGCACTTTGAGACGCTCTCTCAGTCTCCTGATGATCTGCTTCGTCATATCGGCAGTCCCTTTGCACCTGACAAGCATCCTACTCAGTCGCAGGCACTTGCCGCATGATCAACTTGGAAGCATTTAGGCTCGGTATGGCTCTACGCCGTTGTATGCAAATAGGCTCCACTGAGGAGGTGATCTCTCTCACTTCCTTTGTATGATCCCTCCCACATTCTTCTTGTTCTACCGCCTTCTCTCTTGCTATCGTTCGTGGTTAAGGAACGCCACTCACTCCACATGACGCTTTCTCCTCGTATCACTTGCCGGTCGTGATGCGCCCGATCTTGTTGCCAAAATACTCTGTAAACCAGAGGTTGCCATTGGGTCCGGCTGTAATCCCCAGAGGCCCGCTCTGAGGTGTCGGGATAGGAAACTCGGTGATGCTTCCACTGGGGCTGATGCGCCCGATCTTGCTGCCAGCATACTCCGTAAACCAGAGGTTGCCATCGGGTCCGGCTGTGATCCCAAAGGGCTGGCTCTGGGGTGTCGAGAGGGGAAACTCGGTAATAACCCCAGCCGGGGCAGCCTGATGAAGGGTGACCCCAGCTGGGGGAGCCTGATGAAGGGTGAGCCAGACGCTCCCACTCACCAGCGCCACCACGACCAGCCCTGCCAGCCCGAGTAGGGCCATACGGAGGGAGAGGCGGCGTTTGGCGGACTTGGCTGCACCAGGCGCCTCCGGTTGTCCTGCAACGGGAGGGGGGGTCGATGACCGAGCTACCGGCGTTGGAGGCGGCGTTTGGCGGGCTGGTGTGGTTACTTCTGTAGGGGGCGTTGACGTATGGGTTGCTGGGGCTGTGGGGGCCACCCTGCTCTCATTGGAGGTAGGCACCGTCGGCTCCTGGATTGCTGGGGCGTCTGAACCTCCCACTGGCCGCCTCGTGTCCTCGACTACAGATGGCTCTACAGGGGGCATCGACATGGCAACAGTGGGTTCCGCACTGGCCTGGGAGGGCAGCAGGGGGCTTTCGTCCGTCGGGATGGTAATCGTCAGCACCAGCGGACCTGCTGGTCCTCCCTCGTAGGAGGGCATCCCTTGCCCTTCCAGGCGAAGCATCGTTCCCTCACCAACCCCTGCGGGAACGCTCACGCTCACCCGTCGCCCTCCTGGTAGCGTCAGGCTGCGCAAGGTGCCGCTGGTCGCCTCTGCCCTGCTGATGGCCAGGGTCGCATGCAGTTCCCCGCTGCTGTGCACAGCCTCCCTGAAGGCGCGAGCAAAGGCAGCCACCGAGGCAAAGCGCTCGCCGGGCTGCTTGGAGAGGGCACGCAGCAGCACCGCGTCGATGGCGGACGACAGACGTGGATGAAACGTACTTGGGGCTGGTGGTGGCGTCAGGTAGTGCTGGCGCATGACCGGGCCCGGCCCCCCTTGAAACGGAGGGCGGCTAACCAGCAGTTCGTAGACCATAATCGCCAGGGCATACTGATCGGTCGCGGGAACAGGATGCCCCTCCCATTGTTCGGGGGCCATATAGGTCGGTGTGCCTCGGATGCTCTGGCTCGCACTGGCCGTCGCGCTGCTGAGTTTGGCAATGCCGAAGTCGGCCAGCAGCAGGTCAGGGCGCTGTGGCTGGTCACTGCGCAGCCGGATCAGAAAGTTGGTGGGCTTGACATCCTGGTGAATGACCTGCTGGTCATGGGCGTGTTGTAAGGCATCGGCGGCTTGCTGGAGCAGCGGCGCCACCTCCTGTGGGGTGAGTGGTGTCGGGCTGCCGCGCTGCCGCAGCCAGGTCGCCAGGGTCCCCTCTTTGCGATAAGGCATGACCAGGTAGGTGAGCAGCATCTCCTGAAGCGTTTCCTCCCCGTAGGCGTACAGGGGGAGGATATTGGGATGATCCAGTCGGGCGATGGCTCTGGCTTCGCGCTCGAAGAGGCGTGCGGCATCTTTGGCGCTCTGGCTGCCGGGGTAGGCAATGCCCTCGCTGCGAATGACTTTAATGGCGACCTGCTGGGCGATGCGGGCATCTTCGGCGAGGTAGACCTCGCCCATGCCGCCGCTGCCAAGCAGCCGCAGCAGGCGATAGCGACCCAGTTGCTGTCCTTCCAGTGACATGTGCACCACCTCTCTACTCCGAAGCGAGCAAGCGATAGATTATACGTTGAGGAAGACCAACTGAGTATAGCACAACCAATCACGAAAGGAAAGTTTAACCAAGCATACGGGGTGTATGAAAGACTCTGCTGGGAAATTTTGTCTGGACAAGTGGACAAGGCAAGAAGAAGAGGGGAGAGTAGAGGGAAAAAGATCATGAGGATCTCCCTCATGAAGACGTGAAGGAGGATCAAGATGTCGTTACATGCCCAACCGCTCGAACCCGTACCCGAACTGACTAGCCGAATCGCGCATGCGAGTTTTCGCCATCAGGACGCTGGTGATGCATCTGCGAGATGCGCTGGGGTCCATCTATGAGGATGCCGATTTTGCCCAGCTCTTTCCCAAACGCGGACGAGCCGCAGAAGCGCCGTGGAGACTGGCGTTGGTCACCGTGTTGCAAGCGCTAGAAAACCTGTCTGACCGCCAGGCTGCTGAGATGGTGCAGGCGCGATTGGATTGGAAATATGGGCTGTCCTTGCCGCTGGATGATGAGGGCTTTGACGCCAGTATCCTGGTGGACTGGCGTTCGCGTTTGGTCGAGCAAGGAGCGCAGGAGCTCTTGCTGGAACCGATCTTGCAGGTCTGTCGTGAACACGGCTGGTGGCATCCGCCGGGGGCAAACAGCGTACCGATTCGACCTGGGTGATCGCCAATGTACGGGGCTTGAGCAGTCTGGAAAGTGTGGGAGAGAGCCTGAGAGCGGTCCTCAACGAAATCGCAGAAGTGGAGCCGGACTGATTGCTGGGGATCATCAGCCCAGACTGGTTTGATCGCTATGTGCATCGCGATTCTCGTTGCAACGCTTCCCCAAAGGCCAGGTTGCCCAAGACACCTTGCGCAGGCAGGTGGGAGAAGATAGCTGGCATCTTCTCCAGGCAGCAGCCGACGAGCACGCTCCTCAAGGCGTGCGGGATTGTCCCAGCCTCGCACGCTTGCGAGCCTCGTGTGGCAGCAACATTTCGAGCGGGTTGAGGGGTTGATCGGCTTTCGGGATGGCCCCGCAGTCTAAATGCTTCCATATTGATCTTGCGGAATCACCATCCAGGACTCTACCTCTTATCGAATGCTAGTCAGCAGAAGGCGATGCCTATTCTGCAACTATTCACTGGAAGCATTTAGGGAGGGCTTGCACTCTGACCCATTGCCATGTGCACAAAGTACTTGACAGATTCCTCTGAGCCAGTGAGGCAACGCCCAGGGGAGGGCATTTGAGAAATACTACCCTGAAGCCCGTGGTAGACTTGCGAAGCGAAACGAGCAGGGAAGTAAGATGTTATGCAGTCGTCTACCCTTCGCTCGTCTCGGTGAAACTGTCGTACTACAGAGCAAAGTGGGGTGACGATTTCTCCGATGCAGGCGATAGGTCTGTCAAATTACATAGCATGTCATATTTCCTCCAACAGCGGATTATACGATGCAAAGCAAACGAGTGGAATGAGTTCGTTTCGATGGGTAGCAATGTGAACCGCATCATTTTCCTTGATCAATAATATATGCTATAATTCTTGAGGTATAATTGGCTTCGCTTGCCCTCGTAGAAATATTTGCATGTAGAACACATCTTCTATTGGATCATTGATGAAAGACCTCTATTTTCCTCCAGAGGAGGTGTAAAATGGCAGACCGCGTGG
>WNGK01003167.1_pt1 | contig 28629 bp, 23 predicted proteins | sample 5400601 | NCBI WGS metagenome assembly WNGK01 (sample SAMN13153376, study PRJNA577476) | soil metagenome | isolation source: 60 cm soil or saprolite under Garry oak tree replicate 1 | place: USA:California | collected 2016-06-15
GAAGTCCTGCCCGATTCGAGATCGCGCTTCAAGCGAAGCAATTCCGACTTCATGTCGGAGGCGTGCTGGTATCGCAACTCACGGTCTTTCTCAAGCGCACGATGAATGATGTCTTCGAGCTTCGGTGGCAGCGTCGGGTTCAAACGGACGGGCGCAACCGGGGCGCGGTTGAGGATGGCATCGAAGATAACGCCGGAAGTCTCGCCACGGAATGGAATGGCGGCGGTCGCCATCTCGTACATGACAATTCCAAAGGAAAACAGGTCGGTGCGGGCATCCAATTCCTTGCCACGCACCTGCTCGGGCGACATGTAGGCGACGGTGCCTAAGGCCGAGCCGGGGCTGGTAAGGTGTGCTTCGGCAGCGCCGATGCTCGCCTGAGTTGCCTCCGCGGGATCGAGTGCGCGATTGCCATCGCGGGTGACTTTTGCTAGTCCGAAGTCAAGAATCTTGGCGTGCCCTCGCGAAGTCACGAAGATGTTGGCTGGTTTAATGTCTCGATGCACGATGCCCTTCGAATGTGCCGCGTCGAGCGCATCAGCCACATCGGTAGAGACGGCGAGAAGCCTGTCGAGGTCCAGAGGTCGGTCGCCGATGAGGTGCTTCAGGGTTTGGCCTTCCAGATACTCCATGACGATGAAGGCCATCCCATCGTGTTCGCCGATGTCATAGATTGTGCAGATGTTGGGATGGTTCAGGGCGGATGCGGCCTGGGCCTCGCGACGGAAGCGGCTGAGCGCCGGTACATCCCGGGTAACGTCTTCGGGAAGAAATTTAAGCGCGACGAAGCGGTAGAGGCGCGTGTCCTCGGCCTTGTAGACGACTCCCATCCCGCCACCGCCGAGTTTTTCGATCACCCTGTAGTGAGAGACGGTCTGTCCAATCATGGGCGAGTGGGGAATCCTTTGCCGTAATCCTAGGGGTGGGTGAGGTAAGAAGTCAACGCACAAACAAATGCCTTCATTGTCCAACTCAGAGGATCTGAAGGCTCAACGGCTCAGAGTTCTTGAGATCTCACGACTACTTTTTCTCCTCGCTCTTATTCTGGATCGATACCAGTTCGACCTCAAAAATCAGAGTGGCGTTCGGTCCGATGTCCGCGCCAGCGCCGCGCTCGGCGTAGGCAAGGTCAGAGGGAACGAAAAGTTGCCACTTCGATCCCACCGGCATGAGCTGCAAAGCTTCTGTCCAGCCCTTGATGACGCCGTTGACTGGGAAGGTTGCTGGCCCGCCGTGCTTCGTAGAGCTGTCAAATTCCGTGCCATTGATCAGCGTGCCGCGATAGTTACAGACGACGGAGTCAGTCGCCGTCGGCTTCGGGCCGTTGCCCTCTTTTAAAACCTTGTACTGCAGTCCGCTGGGTAGCGCAACCACGCCTTCCTTCGACTTATTGTCCGCGAGAAACGCTTCGCCTTCTTTCTTGTTCGCATCTCCGGCGACCTGCATTTTGGCCTGCTGTTTTTCGCGCATATCGTTCTGCACGGCGGTGATGGCGGCTCGCGCTTCCTCTTCGGTCAGCAGTGTTTTGCCGCCAGCCAGAGCGTCCTTCAAGCCGCGCGCCATGATATTCGGATCTACTGGCACGGACTGCTTGTGCAAGTTTGCTCCCAGATTCATACCCAGGGCATAGCTGAATTTGTCCTTTTGAGTTTTCAGGGCAAGAGGAGTCTGAGTCTTTCCCGCAGTCGAGGTCCCAGCCTTCGCAGTGCTCTTCGGGGTAGCAGCGTGCTGCGTTTTCGCGGGGGAAGCTGGTTGAGTTGTCGCTGGCGGAGTCTGCTGGGCCGAGCAATAGGCATTCCCCAGCAGCAACCCTCCAGCCGCCAATACGTGTAGCGCGTTATAAAAAGATTTTTGCATGCATGCATTGTCACATTCGCCAAGCACCTCCGGCAAACCCGCAATGGGATTGCGCAATCAACAATTTCCGTTCACCGGCTGTACTGGTTCTTGTTCTTATCCGCGTGCCGCGCCAAACCGAGCTCTATCAGCCGGCTGATCAACTCCGTATAAGCCAGCCCCGACGCTGCCCACAACTTCGGATACATGCTGATTGCCGTGAATCCGGGCATGGTGTTGATCTCATTCAGATAGATCTTGCGCGCCTTGTTCCCTGAACCAGGATCCATCAGGAAATCGACGCGCGCCAATCCCGAGCAGTCCACGGCCTTGAACGCGCGCACCGCCAGTTCCTGCACTTTTTTCATCTCCGCTTTGCTCAGCTTCGCAGGAATGATCAGTTGCGAGCCTTCGTCCAGATATTTGGCCGTGTAGTCGTAAAATTCTTTACCCGGAACAATTTCTCCCGGCAGTGAAGCGACAGGCTCATCATTGCCCAGCACCGAGCACTCAATCTCCCGCGCCTTCTGTTTCTTTCCGCCGACGCCCTGCTCGATCACAATCTTGCGATCGAACTTCGCCGCCTCCTCGATCGCAGGCCCAAGTTCCTTGCGGTCGTGAGCCTTGCTGATGCCCACCGACGACCCTAGATTCGCCGGCTTGACAAACACCGGATACTGCAATTTGCTCCCGACTAGATTCTGCACCCTCTTCGCGTTCTTCTCCCAGTCACTGCGCAGAATGGTCACATGCTTCACGATCGGAATTCCCGCGGCAATGAATAATGACTTCATGATGTCCTTATCCATGCCTGCCGCCGAGCCCAGCACGCCCGCGCCCACATAAGGGATGTCCGCCAGTTCAAGCAGTCCCTGAATGGTGCCATCTTCACCGAATGTGCCGTGCAACACGGGAAAGATCACATCGACGTTGATGGCCCGGTCGCTCGCCCGCCGAGCCAGCGCCGCGTCAGTTTGGAAGGGCACAATGCCGCTCTGCCGATGAACCGGCTCCGGAGGCACCACGACCGACTCGCCACTGGCCAGAACCGCTGCCCCTGGCGTGGTCTCGGGATCGCCCGCGCGCAAATGCGCCCGTGCAGGGCGGGCGTCGCCGCCCGCCGGGTTGCCCGTCAGCAACCGTTGGGCGTCCCCGGAAGTGACCCATCGTCCATGCTTGGTGATGCCGATGGGCACAACCTCGTACTTATCTTTATCGATGGCGTTAAGCACTGACGCCGCCGAAAGCAGTGACACCTCATGCTCACCGCTGCGTCCTCCAAACAGAATTCCAACCCGAAGCTTCTTCATGACATTTTTCAGTCTGGACGGGGACGGCGGGTGGCGTCAATCGCAGGAATGGTTCGAGACATGCGCCTCACAGAATCTTCTTTCCAAAAGCCGACAACGCCAGTTCGACCGCGAGATCCGCCGTGCGATTGTGCTCGTCGATGACGGGATTCACCTCGACGATCTCGAAGCTCAGCATTCGCCCGTGGTCGGCGATGATCTCCATGGCGAGATGGGCTTCGCGATAGGTGGCGCCGCCGCGTACCGGCGTGCCCACCCCTGGGGCATCCTCGGGATCAATCCAATCCATGTCGAGCGAGATGTGGTACCCGGCTGTGCCTCGTCCGGCCAGGCGCAGAGCTTCTTCCATCACCGTGCGCATGCCCCGTTCGTCGATGTCACGCATGGTGAAGACGCCGATGCCGGCACGGCGCACGTTTTCCTTTTCGATGGCGTCGATGTCGCGCACGCCCACCAGCACACAGTTCTCCGGCTTCACCTTCGGAGAAAAATCAAAAATATTCGCCAGGTCCCCAGGTCCCAATCCCACCAGCGCCGCCAGCGGCATGCCGTGGACATTACCACTGGGAGATGTCTCCGGGGTATTGATGTCGGTATGAGCGTCGATCCAGATCAGCCCGATACGCTGGTTTTGTCGCCGATAGAACTCGGCAACGCCGGCTACCGTGCCAGCCGCCATCGAGTGATCTCCGCCCAGCGAAATCGGAGTCTTTCCCGCTTCGAGCGTCTTCAGGATCAGTTCGGCGTGCTTGGTGCACGTCGCCGTGATCTCCTTCAAATATTTCGCGTGCGTGTCGCCCTCTTTTTTCTGCTCGGGAATGGCCACGGCGACGTTGCCTCCATCTTCGACCTCGTGCCCAAGCCCTTCCAGCCGAGCTTCCAGCCCGGCCACGCGCACCGCCGATGGCCCCATATCGACGCCTCGCCGCGATTGCCCCAGATCCAGCGGCACGCCAATCACACGAATCTTCTTGGGACTGATGTTGGTGGTTGCGGTACTTGTCGTCATAGGTCTGAACTATTCTCCGCTTTCTTACTCACCGCCGGGCGCGCCGAGTCGGGGAGTTCAATTACGATTCCCTTGAGGCTGTTCTTCAGCAGGCGAACAGCGAAATTGGGATGATCAAGCCTACGCTCTTGCCCCGAACACGGAGATAGGAAAGCAGTTGGGCATCATGGATCGGGTGAGTCGTTCGATAGCTTGCACTTCGACAATGACCTTATCTTCCACAACCAGGTCGAGCAGCCGCAGTAGGGCTTCACGTCTGTCGAGACCACCGGCAGCGGTTTCTGCCGCTCCACCCTGTATTCCCCTGTCGCCGCTCATAGGCTAGACATGCTTCGTAGGCAGACTCAGCAAGCCGGGACCCAAATGTCGATGCACCTCGATTGCCGCCCAGTGATCCGCCGCGTAATCAAATTGCCCCTGTCTTTTCCTTCCATTCCATTCTCGGCCAATCTCGGCATCCTCGGCCCGAGATGAGGTTCACGGGTACAAGCGATTCAGCATCCGCGGAAACGGAATGGTCTCCCGCACATGCTCCAACCCGCAGATCCACGCCACTACCCGCTCGATGCCCATTCCAAAGCCGCCATGGGGCACGCTGCCATACCTGCGCAGGTCGAGATACCATTTGAATGCCTCTTGCGGCAGCCCGTGCTCTTGAATGCGCTGCCGCAGCAGATCGAGCGACGCCATACGCTGTGACCCGCCGATGATTTCGCCGTAACCTTCCGGCGCAAGCACATCAACACAAAGTGCCAGCTCGGGCCGCTGTGGATCAGGCTCCATGTAAAACGCTTTTACCTTCGCCGGATAGCGGTGCACCATTACCGGCTTGTCGAACTGCGCCGAAAGATAGGTCTCGTCCGGCGACCCGAGATCGCCGCCCCACTCAAACCTGTTCTCCAGCGCGCCCTGGGCATGTCCTTCCTGCAGGTTCTTCACCGCATCGTCATAGCTGATACGTGGAAACGGCGCTTCAGTTTTCTCAAGCTTAGAAACATCGCGGCCGATCGTTTGCAGATCAGCGCGTCGCCGCTCTACGCAACGCTTCGCGATAAAGCTGATGAGGTTTTCCGCAAGCTCCATCAGGTCGTCCAGCTCCGCATACGCGACCTCGGGTTCAACCATCCAGAATTCCGTGAGATGGCGGCGCGTCTTTGATTTCTCCGCGCGAAATGTGGGACCGAACGAATACACTTTACCCAGGGCCATGGCCGTGGCCTCGATATAAAGCTGCCCCGACTGTGTCAGATAAGCCTGCTCATCGAAATAGTCGACCGGGAAAAGGGTTGAAGTCCCTTCGCAAGCCGCCGGAGTCAAAATCGGCGGATCAGTCAGCGTAAAGCCGCGCTCATCGAAGAAATCGCGCGCCGCTTTAATGATCTCTGCCCGCACTCGAAGAATCGCGGCTTGCCGCTGCGATCGCACCCACAAGTGCCGGTGCTCCATCAGAAATTCCACGCCGTGCTCTTTGGGAGTAATGGGGTATGGCTCGGAATCTGGAACGCGCTGGATAACCTGCACATTCGAAACATCGAGCTCATAACCGCTGGGCGCGCGTTTGTCGGCGCGCACCTTGCCTTCGACAATCACACTCGACTCTTGCGTCAAGGTTTTCACCGCTTCGAAAACTTCAGGCGCGACCGCATTCTTTGGGACCACCCCCTGAATAACGCCTGAGCCGTCGCGAAATTGCGGAAACAACAGCTTGCCGCTCTCCCGAAGGTTGTAGAGCCAGCCGCGAATTGTGACTGCCTGGCCTTCGTGCTTGCCGACTTCGACGATTGTAGTTACGGGGGGGGAGGACATAGGTTCATTTACCGCCGAGCACGCCGAGAGGGCAGAGAAAAGCCATCTTCATTCTTGCCAGCGCTAAGCCGCTCAACTCCGCTGACGTGCAGTTTCCCTCGGCGAACTCTGCGTTCGCGGCGGTTAAAGCTCTTAAGCTGTTTCCAGCTTCTCGAACGTTTGCCCGAGCTTCTCGAGCGGATTCACTTTCTCGTCGCCTTCGAGTTCCAGCAGCAGCGCAGGTGTCTGCGGCGCGGAGCGCAGCACTTCCATCGCTTGCTTCCAGTCAATCGATCCCTGCCCCGGCCACAGATGCGAATCCTTATCCTTAGCGTTGTCGTGGACGTGAGTTGAGCAAATATGGCCGCGAAGAATCTCGAAAGCCTCGCTCACCGAACTCATGATGTGGGCATGGCCGAAATCGAAGCAGACGCCCACATCTCCAAAGTGTGCGCTGCGAATCATCTCAACCAGTTGGTCGGGAGTGGACAGTTCATTCGGGATGTTCTCCAGCAGAATCCGGACTCCCAGCGGCTTGGCGAAGGCCCGCAGGTGCTCAAGCGAGGTCATGGCCGCCTCAATCTTCTTCTCGCTGGAAGATTCGTTCGGCGTACCGATGTGCTGCACCAAAAAGCGAAACGGAATCTGCTCGGCAATTTCCAGTGCTCGCTTGATTTCGTCCATGGCTTCAATCCGGCCCGCGCGGTCGGTGGATGCGATGTTCACAGGAGGCGCTCCCGTTCGTCCCCATTCATAATCGGCATACAAGGGGGAATGTACGGAGTTCAGAGGAATCCCACTTCCACGGAACCATTCCGCAATTTCTTTTACGTGGGCCTTGCGATTGGCATAATCCAAGTGCTGCCGCGCCGCGAAGATTTCAATCGCCTGCACCCCGCTGCGCACCAATCCGTCCAGCAGCCCCGGATGCAGTCGCTCCTTTACGTACAAATACGTCGAAACTGCTTTCAGCATGCGTGTCCTTAAGAATGATTGATGATGGTTGATTAAAAGCCACTGTTCAACGCTTTTTGATTTTCAATCAACAATCAAAAATCAACAATCAAAAATGGCTTTCTCAGTACCCTACCGCCTTTCCGTTGTTCCTGTAATCACTCGCTCCCAGCCGCTCGCTGGTCTTGGGATCGATGGCTATACACTCCGCGTCGCTCCAATAAGGAGACACATCTGAGCCATCGTGCAGTCCGACCTGCACGTTGTATCCCATCTTCTGTAGCGCGTTCACAGTGTCCCCCGAAAATGAACGCTCAACGTTGACCACGTCCGGCAGCCATTGATGGTGGAAGCGCGGCGCATTCACTGACTCCTGGAGGTTCATCCCATAATCGATCACGCCCATGAGAACGTTGGCCACCGTCGTGATGATCTTAGAACTTCCCGGCGAACCCAGCACGAGAACTGTCTTGCCCTGATGCACAACGATAGTCGGAGTCATCGACGACAGCGGCCGCTTGCCGGGTCCGATGGCGTTGGCCGCCCCCTGGATCAAGCCATCGGCATTGGGCACTCCGAGCTTGGCTGAAAAGTCGTCCATTTCGTCGTTCAGCAGAAAGCCCAGACCCTCAGCGGTCACCCGCGATCCGAACCAGTCATTGATGGTCGTGGTCACGGCAACGGCACTCCCCTCTGCATCCACGACCGAATAGTGTGTAGTGTGCGGTGGCTCGTGCCCCCCCAGCTCTGCAGGATGCGCGTCCGCGTACTGTTCGAGTTCGCTGAAAATGGCGGGGCGCTTCAATTCCTGGCTCGCGCTGGCACGGGCCGGATCAATCGATTCCCGCCAGGCGGCGCCGTATTTCTTGTCAATGAGCTGGGCTACGGGAATCTTGGAAAAATCCGGATCACCCAGGAATTCCGCCCGATCAAAGAATGCCCGCCGGAAGGCCTCGATCGTGAAATGAATGGACTGCGCCGACCGGTTTTCGAGCTTGGCCAGATCGTATGCTTCCAGAATATTGAGCGACTCAATCAAAACCGTTCCACCGGAAGACGGCGGCGGCGCACTGATAACTTCATATCCGCGATAAGTCCCGCGCACCGGCTCGCGCTCTTTTACTTCGTATTGCGCGAGATCGTTGGCCGTAATCAGCCCGCCGCCTTTCTGAATCGCAGTCGCCAACTGGCGCGCCATCGCGCCGTGATAAAAGTCGTCTGGCTTTTCCGCGATTCGTTCCAGCGTCCGAGCCAGTTCAGGTTGGCGAAAAATCTCGCCCGGCCTGTAGTAGTCGCCATTGCGCTGGAATATTCGCCGTGATTCGGGGAACCTGCCCAGATATCTGTCCCGCTGCATATCCCGAGCCTCTTCCCAGGTCAGCACATAACCTTCACGCGCCAGCCGGATCGCCGGGGCAATCACCCGGTTAAGCGACAGTTTTCCGAATTTCTGTTCGGCGTAAACCATGCCCGCAACCGATCCCGGCACGCCAATCGCCTTGTACCCAATCTCGCTCGCACCTTCGATCACGTTGCCCTGCGCGTCCAGGTACATGTCACGGCTCGCAGCCCCGGGAGCCTTTTCACGATAGTCGAGGAAGTGAAGCTTGCCGTCGGCCATGCGGATCAACATGAATCCGCCGCCACCCAGATTTCCTGCCGGCGGATGCACCACGGCCAACGCGAAGCCGGTGGCCACTGCCGCATCCACCGCATTTCCCCCCTCCTGCATGATCTGCACACCGGCACGCGACGCCAATTCGTGAACGCTGACCACAATCGCATGATCCGCATGAACCGGCTGCGTGGAAGCGGCCACAGGAGGGTCAGCTCCAACCGCAAAAGCTGCCACCAGCAGCAAAATGAATGATCTATGTGGGGATCGCATGCAGTTGAACCAGAAAACTGGGTCGGACTCTTGAGGCTAGCCGACGCCACGAGCAGAGTCAAATCTAGACCGACAGACTGCAAGCTAACATCGAGAATCGAAACTCCGGTCGCACTGAATTGCAACACGGTTACTGCGCTTGACCGAGCGCCGATTGCCGCGACAGCAGCCATGCTCGGCATTTACGCCGCACCGAGGGTCAACTTTTCTTGCGGTGAATCTTACCCTTGACCGTCCCCTTTTTCTCGATCGGATGGCTATTCTTCGGCGCCTTTGCTGCCACCATCTCCGATGACTGTTCGATCAACTCCTGCAATTCACCATCGCGCAAGGCGTCCAGCCGATTGAGCACCACCCAGTTGTAGCGGCCAACATAAGGCGCGGGCCGAATATGTTCCTGCTTCACTAATTCGGCGAACTTCTCCGGAACACATTTGAAACACATGCGGCGATTGTCCAAACCCAGGGTCAGGAAAATCTTACCGCCGATTGTGAAGCACAGGTCATCGCCCCACTGCAGGTTTTCGGTTGCCTGCGAGAAGGAAAAGCAATAACTGCGACTGGATTCGACGTCCATCGCAGTCGATTCTATTATCTTGCAGCCAGAAATCAGAAAAATTGGGCCGCACTCACACCTGTTCGCGGGCTTCGGCGAGCGCGACGTTTACGTCCATCTTTCTCTTGCCGCGATAGATGGTCACCTTCACGGTGTCTCCCGCGCGGTGATTATTCATCGTCTGCGCCAAATCCTGCTGGTCCTGAATTTTTTCGCCGTCGATAGCCACAATCAGATCGCCTCCCAGCATGATGGGAGTGCTGCCGAGATATGCGCGCTCGGCGCCGCCACGGAGGCCGGCCTGTTCGGCGGAGCCGCCGGGGGTGACTTGGATAATGAGGAGTCCGTAGTCGGTGGGCAGGGACATTTCCTGTGCGAGTTCGGGGCCGATGGGGATGGTGCGGACTCCGAGTGCTGGGCGGCGTACGCGGCCCAGGGTTACCAGATCATTCAGCACTGCTTTCGCTGTATTGATGGGGATGGCGAAGCCAATGCCGGCGTTCTGTCCGGAATTCGAGAGGATCATGGTATTGATTCCGATGACTTCGCCGTGCCAGTTCATCAGCGGGCCGCCGGAGTTGCCGGGATTGATGGCGGCGTCGGTTTGAATGGCTTCGTCTATGGTGGCGCCATTGGGCTCGCGCACCGGACGGATTGAGCTGACGATGCCGCGGGTCATGGTTCCGGCGAGGCCGAACGGATTGCCGATCGCGTATACCTTTTGGCCTACCTGCAAGGAGCGCGAATCTCCGAGTACCGCGGGGACAAGCTCGGGGGCTTTGATCTGGATGACGGCAAGATCGTGTGCGGGGTCGGTGCCGATCACTGTCGCTTTGTAACGCTTGTGATTGTGCAATGTGACTTCCACCTGGCGCGCGTCGGCGACCACGTGGTAGTTGGTAAGAATGTGACCGTCTTTATCGATCACGAAGCCCGAGCCCTGACCTTCTTGCGGGACCAGTCCATAGAAGAAGTCGAAGGTCATTGCGCGCGAGGTCACATTGACCACCGCCGGGATGTTTCGACGATAGACAGAGATATTGTTCTGCTCTTCGCTGTCAAGAGCTTCTCCGCTCGCCGCTTCCGTGATCTCCACCTTCGCGGGGTTTACAGAGTGAGTGAGCCAATCTGCGGGATGGCTTCCGTTGGAACGCCAGGTGGTGAAGTAGAAGAACGCGCCAGCGATTGCCAGCGCCAGGAAGACAGGTCGCATGAGCCTCATAAGTTGAAACCTTCCGCGGCGAGACGCGCCGCACGAACCCCACTGAAGATTCTAAACAAAGTGATGCCGCGAGGCACGTTGCTACGGGGACGGGAGAGGGAAACGCACGTTCCGGTTGATTTCCACAATCTATGAAATCAAGGTTAAAGGCAGCGGACAACAGTGTCCGCTCTACACGAGCAAAGCTGTGGATTTGTGCGCGAAATAATTCTCGGGAGAAGTCGAATCGGGGCACTGATGGAGATGGGCCAGTTTGAGGATTTTGCGGTTTGAGTAGGTATCCTCCTCCCTCCTCCCCCTCGATCGCATTGGACCAGGAATTTCTTTCTCATTTTGAAAGTTCGCACACCCGCCTCCCACAGGTCGCCGAAGCTCGCACCACCCTCAAGCGATTGATGCAGTGAAGTCCCTGAAAGATCAAATTCCGGACGGACCGGGCGGGCTGGCTCTCCGCCAACAAATGAATAAGATGACAACCGTGGCACCGCTAGCTCTGGCACGTCGTATAGCGAAACGATAAAGGTTGGAGTAAGATTTTTTCCCTGCTTCAAAATCGCAACCTCTGATGTTTTAAGGGAGTGTTCCGATGATCTTGTTCAGTGTGAACCGACAGCGCGTAAATCTGGACGTCGATCCCTCAACTCCTCTGCTCTGGGTTCTGCGGGAAAACCTCGGCTTGACGGGAACCAAATACGGTTGCGGCATGGCGCAATGCGGTGCCTGTACCGTCCACCTCAATGGGGAAGCGATACGGTCCTGCGTGGCCCCGGTGTCGCGGGCCGAAGGCAAGGAGGTGACGACCATCGAGGGCCTGTCGCCGGACCTCAGTCATCCGCTGCAACGCGCGTGGATGGCCGAAGATGTACCGCAGTGCGGCTATTGCCAATCGGGACAATTGATGAGCGCCGCGGTCCTGTTACGGGAAAAACCGCGACCGAGCGATGAGGACATCGACGAGGCTATGACGGGGAACATATGTCGCTGCGGCACCTATCCGCGGATCCGCAAGGCGATTCACCGGGCTGCCGCGATGATGTCCACGGGAGGAGCAAAATGAGCACCCCCCCGATGGAACGCCGCGAATTCCTGAAGTTTTCCGTCGCGGCCAGCGGCGGTCTGCTGATCGGTTTGTATCTTCCCGGCGCGAGCAAGTTGGCGGTGGCGGAAGCGCGCTCCGGCAGTATCTTCATGCCGAATGCGTTCCTGCGTATCGGCACGGACGAACGAGTCACCGTGATCGTGAACCACTCGGAAATGGGGCAGGGCGTTTATACCGCGTTGCCGATGCTGCTTGCCGAGGAGCTAGATGCGGATTGGAACAAGGTCGGCTACGAATCGGCGCCGGTCGATCCTAAGTACAACCATCCCGTCTTTGGGATGCAAATTACTGGAGGAAGTTCGAGTGTGTGGTCCGCGTTTGAGCAGTATCGTAATGCAGGAGCGGCCGCGCGCGCTATGCTGATCGCCGCCGCGGCGCAGCAATGGAATGCCGATCCCGAGACTTTGCGAACGGAGTCCGGCGTGGTAGTTGACGGGACGAATCGCAAGTTACGTTACGGACAGCTCGCCGAAACCGCTGCAAAGATGACGCCACCCGCGAAGGTCACTTTGAAAGACCCGAAGACGTTCAAGCTGATTGGCACACCGGTAAAGCGGCTCGACACTCCTGAAAAGATAAATGGCAAAGCCGTTTTTGGGATCGACGTAAAAAATCCAGGGATGCTTATCGCGGTCGTTGCCCGCGCTCCTGTCTTTGGCGCAAAGGTGAAGAGCTTCGACGATTCTCACGCCCGCAATATGCCAGGCGTGCGCAAGGTCGCGGCGGTGCCCTCCGGCGTGGCCGTGGTTGCGGACTCGTTTTGGCAAGCGAAAGTGGCGCGCGACGCGGTCCGCATTGATTGGGATGAAGGCGAGATGCATGCCTTCAGCACGAGCCAGATGATGCAGCACTTTCGGGAGCAAGCCAAGTTGCCGGGCAAGAGTGTGCGCCGCGACGGCGACCCCGATGCCGCGCTGGCGAAGGCTGCGCAAAAGATCGAAGCGGTTTACGAGGTGCCTTACCTGTCCCATCTGATGATGGAGCCTCTGAACTGCGCCGTGGATCTGCGAGCAGACTCCTGTGAGATCTGGACTGGAACGCAGTTCCAGACGGTGGACCGTGCGGCCGCGGCAAAGGTCGCCGGCCTTCCGAATGAGAAGGTCCAAATCCATACCACCTTCCTGGGTGGCGGGTTTGGCCGTCGGGCGACGCCGCAGTCGGACTTCGTAGTGGAAGCCGTTCACGTGGCAAAGGCGGCGGGAGCTCCGGTGAAGGTGGTATGGACCCGCGAAGACGACATGCAAGGCGGTTGGTATCGCCCGGCGTTTCTCCATGCCATTGTCGGCAGCGTGGATGCGAGCGGTAACCCAGTCAGTTGGAAATCACGGCTGGTAGGCCAATCGATATTTGCGGGAACCATGTTCGAAGGCATGATGAAAGATAAAGGGTACGATCCGGCAGCCGTCGAAGGAGTTGACGATCTTGCCTACGAGATTCCGAATCTGGCGGTCGAATATCACCAGGCCGAGGTCGGCGTGCCTGTTCAATGGTGGCGCTCCGTGGGACACTCGCACACCGGCTTCGCCACTGAATGTTTCGTTGACGAACTCGCGATCCTCGCGCACAAGGATCCGTACCAGTTCAGACGTGCTTTGCTGACAAAGCATCCTCGACACCTCGCCGTGCTCGATCTCGCCGCTCAAAAAGCAGGATGGAATAAGCCCTTGCCGAAAGGCCGTGCCCGGGGAATTGCCGTGCACTTCGCATTTGAGAGCTATAACGCGCAGGTGGCTGAAGTCTCAGTCACGGACGGCAAGGTCCGGGTGCATCGGATCGTGAGCGCGGTAGATTGCGGCCATTACGTAAATCCAGGCATCATCGCAGCCCAGTTGGAGGGCGGCGCAATCTTCGCTGCGTCGGCTGCGCTCTTTCAGGAACTCACATTCGAGAACGGGCGCCTGCAGCAGACGAATTTCCACACTTTTCCGGTAATGCGCATGCATGAGTGTCCGGAAATAGAAACGCACATGGTGGAGAACAATGAGAAGTCGGGTGGCATTGGAGAGCCGGGAGTGCCGTGCACAGCCCCGGCTATCGCGAATGCGGTGTTCGCCGCAACCGGGAAGCGGATCCGCAAGCTGCCGATCCGTGTGACGGAGGCTGTATGAAGCACTTCGAAACTTCAGTCCTCTTCGCTGGCGCGGTTCTGACGATGCTAGGAGCGATATCGGTTTCACATCCCATCAGCGCGGCGGAAAGGCCTGCCACTAAGGCGACGGCTTCCGCAACTCCGGCGGCAAGCGACGGAGCCCTTTTTGTCGAATTTGTCTCAGTGTTGCGGCATCCCCGCTGCATGAACTGCCATTCGCGCGGTGACTTCCCGCGGCAAGGAGATGACGGGCATCCGCACACCATGAACGTGCGCCGGGGTCCTGAAGGTCACGGGGTGACCGCCGAAAAGTGCAGCACGTGCCATCAGGACCAAAATCTCGCTGGCGCGCACATGCCGCCCGGTACGCCCAATTGGGGACTTCCTCCGCCAACCACGCCGATGATTTGGGAGGGCCTTAGCGACGCGCAGATTTGCCGTTCGATTAAGGAACCGAAGCAGAACAAGAACCGCAACCTCGATCAACTGGTCGAGCACCTGACGGAAGATAAATTGGTGGCGTGGGGCTGGAATCCGGGTGAAGGTCGGGATCCTATTCCGATGTCGCGTGAGGAGTTTGGTGCGAAGGTGAAGCGGTGGCAGGCAGCCGGAGCGCCGTGCCCGGCTGATACCGCTAAGAAGGCGGCAGCCACCACCCTGCTGGCGAAGCTGTGCAGCATGGCTTCAGGCAACCGTGAACGGAACTAAGAAACCTTGAACGTCTCCTCCTAGCACGAACACCGTAAGTACACTGATGCGGCGTTCGCTGCCTCCCACCCCGTCAATGGCGTAATCAACATCATTAGGAAGAACGGCAAAGATACCGGTGGAGCGGTCACAACTACGAGTGCCGATCAGGGAAAACAGCAGGGAACTTCCGTATACTCGATGAGTTCTTGCCTGTGGGGCAAATGGCTCCTTCCGCTATCAAAGACCACGGAGTAACACGCCGTAGCGCCTTCCTGAAACGAACCGCGTCAATCTGCTCGGCACTGGTTGCCGCGTGTTTGCTGTACGCCGCCCTTGTGTCGATGGCTAATGGTTTGCGGCTGGCACGACAGCCCTACCAGTTTGACTACGAGGAAGGTAACGTCCTCAACGCCGCGGTGCGAATCATTGCAGGGCTAACACCGTATCCCGTGCCCCAAAGCTGGCCAATCGTGCTGAACAGCTATGGTCCCATCCCATACCTTATTTCGGCTGGTCTGATCCGCAACCGCAAACCTGAGCTCTTCCGTCCGCGGATCATTAGTCTTGTCGCCGCCACGATCGTGGCATTCGAGATCGGCCTGCTGGCTAGCGGTTTGCCGGACAGCGTGCTGTTGGGCATCAGCCTCGGCGCATTTTTTCTTACGCTCCCGTTGGTGCAGGAGTGGGCGCCAATTCTCCGAGTAGATTTCCTGGGATTGGCATTTTCGCTTGGCGGATTGGTGGTATTTCTCCGCCTGCCGCGACTGCATTTTGGCGTCCCATTTTTTTTTGCCGGCGCGCTGCTCTGCAAGGTGACATTCCTGGCGGCTCCCATCACGTGCGTCGTCATTCTTGTTAGGGGCAAGCGATGGCGAGAGTTGACCTTCGGAATGCTAGCCGGCGTCGCCGTACTGGGCATAGCAATCGCGGCGTTGCAATGGAGTACCCATGGCGAATTCCTTTTTCACCAGTTTGGGACACATGTGGACTCTCTCTCCTGGACAAACTACCGGACTCACGCTTCCCAGGTTCTGCGCGAGACCGCCGTCCTGGTTGCCTTAACCCTGGTTGGCATTATTCGCAGGCGACGGCTGGCCCCTCCGTTTCTTTATTTTTTCTTCGTAATCCTGGGCACCGTAACAGCATTGAAAGTCGGCTCCGAGAGCAACCACTTCCTGGAACTCGAGGCAGCGCTTTGTATCTCATCCGCGACCGGTGTGCGCGAACTGCAAAAAATGAACCGCTTGCCCTTCGCGACAGCTGGGCTGATTGTCTTATGCGGCGTAATTTTTGCCGTCGAGGGAATTGCGAATCGGGCTTTGTACAGTTCCCAAGGCGTTGTGGACGAGTGCCCGCGGGCTTACGCGTACATTCGCGATCATGAGCGGGTACTCTCGGAAAATGTGGGGGCTTTGGTCTTGACCGGGAGGCCTGTGCTGCTGTCGAACCCTTTTGTGTATGCCCAATTGGTGCGGAGCGGCAAATGGCCGAGTGGCCGAGTGGAGCAAATGCTTGAAGAAAGCACCGCCGACCTTGTGATCATTGGCAAACCCCGCATCAGCGAACAGCGCTGGTCGCAGCCAGCGTTGGCTGCTCTCGCCTCCAACTACCATGTATCCAAGCGGTTCGCGTGCCCCGATGCCATGGTCGCGTACGAGCCCAACTCGCCCCGCGCTGCTCCCCTACCTTGAAATGGGAGTGGCGCTGGTCAACGCTCCCGGATCGGCGAAGGGTTAAGGTACGGAGCCTGCGGCGCGGGAACTTGCGTATCTGTGGAAACCCAGCCCATTCGTTCGGCAGTAATTATTTCGTACTCAGTGGGATAGTTCTGCCGGAAGCCGCGGAACGGCGGGCGGCATCGAGAATCTCCGTGACCGTAATGTTGGTTTCGAGGGAAGACAATCCTTCGGGTGGTATTTCGCCGTTGACGACCGCCTTGAAATAGGCGAGTGAATTATCGTTCGGGGCCGAAATCGCTTTGGCGGAGAGTTGTTCTTCCTCTGCTCCCTTGCGCCGGACTCGAATGTCATCGCGGCGAACTGTGATTGCGTATCCGGTCTGGCCGTAGACTTCCATATCTTTGCGGTCGAATGGCCAATTCCAGGATGCCTGGATAATGGCCTGAGCTTTGGGGTAGGTCAGGATGATGGTGGCCTCGTCGTCGACGCGGGGATAGACATCGGGCTTGATGTGCTGGGCGATCGCGGTCACGGAGTCGGGACGGCGGCCCTGCATGAGCCAGGTTGCGAGATCGGCGCCGTAGCAGCCGAAATCGAAGAGAGCGCCGGCGCCGTTGAGTTTGGGGTCGGTGAGCCAGGCGAGAAACTCGGGAGCGACGTTGATCTCTTGCGGTCCCTTGTGGCCGTCGTGGACAACAATTTTGCGGATGTCGCCGAGGCCATTCTGGCGCACCAAATCGTAGGCGGCGCGATTGCTGCGATACCACGTGGTCTCGTAGTTGACCACCACGTGAATCTTTCCTTGCTTTGCGGCCCCCCGGATAGCACGAGCATCTTCCAGACTTACGGCCAGGGGTTTTTCCATCATTACGTGGACGCCGTGGCGGGCACAGACTTCGACCACCTGGCGATGGTCATAGGTGTTGGTGTAGACGAGCACGGCTTGCGGATGAACCTTTTGCAGCATTTCTTCCAGACTGGGAAACAGCAAGTTGCGATCGACTCCGTAGCGGCTTGCGTACCGCAGGAATAGTTGTGGATTGGACTCAGCGATTCCCACGATCTGGATTTCGGGGTTGGGGAAAGAGTCGTGGAGAAATCCGTCGACGTGGCCGTGAACCAGACCCACGATGCCCACTCGGAGAGGAGCGGTGCTGGCTGCCGGTGACGATAGGGTTTGTGCGGGAAGGGTTCGCAGGAAAAATGAACACAGCAGCGATATCAGGGTAAGCAAATGCCGCATGAGGATGCTCCTGGGCGATTCGTTGTGAGTTCCTTCGACTGCGCTCTTCGATTGTAGGCGCATTAGCGTGGGTTTTGAGCTTCGAGCTGCTGCCAAACCGCATGCACCTGCGCTCGCGTTCCGTCCAGGGAGCCGGCGTTGTCAATCACATAATCGCCGGCTTTTATTTTTTCTTGGTCGGAGAGTTGCGCGGCCATGCGGCGAGTGACCTCCTGGCGGGCGGCTTCGAGGCTGAGGTGGTGGCGGGCGGCAAAACGTTTTACGCGTTGCTCGTCGCGGCAGGTGACCACGATCAGGCGATCGAAACGCTGGCCAGCGCCGGCTTCGATGATCAGCGCGGCTTCGACGATGGCTACGGCGCGGGGATGGAGGCGCCCGATCTCGCCCATCCATTCTTCCTGTCGGCGAATCACCGCGGGATGCACGATCCGGTTCAATTCATTGACTTGCGACCATTTCTTCTCCAGGATTGGCTTGGAATCGAATGCCGCGTCCGCCAGCTTGGGGGCAATGCCGCCGGTGAGGCCGACTTTCAGCAAGTTGCCTCCCCAGAAAGCTGCAGACAAATTAACCGCCGAGATCGCAGAGAACGCGGCGATACGAAGACCGGAAGGCCCGAACTATTCTCATAAACTTCACGGAGGAAGTGAAGGATCCCTCGGCGGCTAAAGCCCCCATTTCTTGTTGACCGGCAGCGGCACGGCTGGAAGCCGTGCCCTTCTAAACCGTTCATCAGACCAGTTCTACTCTCGGCGTTCTCGGCAGTTCGGCTGTTCAAATCTGCGAGAGTTCCACCACTCCGCTGCCACGGCGCATTTTCGCGGCTTTCACGGTGTTGAACATCAGCATGGCGATGGTCAGCGGGCCCACGCCGCCCGGGACGGGCGTGATCGCTCCCGCGACCTCGGCCACGTTGGGATGAACATCTCCCACCAGCGTTGAACCTTTGCTGCGGAATATTTGCTCGCGCCTGGCGTTGCCGGCGAACAGGCGCTTAAATTCGGCCGGATCGGTGATCTTATTTATGCCCACGTCAATCACGGTGGCGCCCGGCTTGACGAAGTCGCGAGTGATCATGCCAGCGCGGCCGATGGCGGCCAGGAGAATGTCGGCACGGCGGCAGGTAGCGGGCAGGTCGCGCGTCTTGGAGTGGCAGACGGTCACGGTGGCGTTGGAATTTAGAAGGAGCATGGCCGCGGGCTTGCCCACAATGTCGCTGCGGCCGACTACCACGGCCTCCTGACCCGCGGTGGGAATATTGCTGCGTTTCAGGATCTCGATGACTCCGGCGGGCGTGCATGGAACCAGTCCCAGCCGCTGCGTCGAGAGGAAGCCGACGTTTACGGGATGAAATCCGTCGACGTCTTTTGCGGGGTCGACGGCCATCAAGACTTTCTTTGCATCCACCTGCGGCGGCAGCGGCAGTTGCACCAGGATGCCGTCGATATCGTCGCGGCCATTGAGATCGTCGACGAGAACCAGCAAGTCCTCGGTAGTTGCCGATTCGGGCGGCGTGTGTTGCTCGCTATAGATGCCGAGCTCTTCGCAGGCTTTGACTTTGCCGCGTACGTAGATCTCGGAGGCATGATTGCTGCCAACCAGAACCGCGGCGAGTCCGGGGCGCACTCCGGCAGCGACCATGGTTTTGACCCCGGCGGCCACTTCGCCGCGGATGTCGTTGGCAATCTTTGTGCCGTCTAGGATGGTGGCAGCCATTCGGGCCTCGGCCCCAGGATGAAGGCTTCGGCTCTAAAATCTTACACTGCCGAGCGCGAAGAGGGTGCCGAGAAAAGACCCCGGGAATTTATCTCCGTGGCTCTGTGCCGACGCGGCGGCGCCTCGCTTGACGGTACTTTTCTCTCGCCCGTACCATCGCAAAGGATTCCCGAATGAGCCCCTCGTCAAGCTCTCCAGCCAGGCAACAGATTTCTGCAATCGGCCCCCGCGTGCGCTTTGCTCCCTCCCCCACTGGCTTTCTGCACGTGGGCAGTGCACGCACGTTCATCTTCAACTGGCTGTACGCTCGCCACGATGGCGGAACCATGATTCTGCGCCTCGACGACACCGATGTTGAGCGCAACACCGAAGCCTCAGTCAATTCCATTTTTGAAGGATTGAAGTGGCTGGACTTGGGGTGGGACGAAGAATACAAGCAATCCGAGCGCATCGCGCTTCATCGCCGCACGGCCGAAGCTATTTTCCAGAAGGGACTTGCCTACCGCGATTTTACGCCTGCACATTCCGGAGAGAGCGAGAGATCGGGCACGCAGGAGAGATGGCTTTTCAATCCCGGAATGCGGGGCCTCTCCTCTGCCGAGAGCGACCGCCGCGCCGCCGCGGGAGAACCATTTGCTTTGCGTTTTTGCGTGCCGCGCGAGGGCGGGCAGCTGGTGCGATTTACCGACGCAGTGTACGGCGAGCAGGTGAAGTCCGCCGCCGACATCGAAGACTTTGCGCTGTTGCGCAGCGACGGCATGCCGACCTATCACCTGGCTTCATGTGCAGACGATGCCGACTTGCGCATTAGCCACATCATTCGCGGCCAAGACCATCTGACCAACACTTTCAAACACGTGTTGATTTTCCAGGCCGCGGGCACGGTGCCGCCGCAGTTTGCTCATCTTCCGTTGCTGGTCGCACCCGACGGGACCAAGCTTTCGAAGCGCCGCCACGGACCCGTCGTCAGCGTCACGACCTACCGCGATGCCGGCTTCCTTCCCGAAGCCTTCCTCAACTTCCTCTGCCTGCTGGGCTGGTCGCCCAAGAATGACCGCGAACAGATGTCTCGCCAGGAGCTGGTCGACGCCTTCTCGCTAGACGGCATCAATCGCGCAAATGCCGTGGTGAATTTCAGGGAGGCCGCGAAGACTCTGGAAGAGACCTTCGATCCCAAGGCCTTGTGGCTTAACGCCGAACATATCCGTGCCTTGGCAGTGGATGACCTGAGCCAACGCCTGATGCCGATCGTCCGCGAAGCCGGGTTCAATGTCGAACCGGCCAAAATGAAGCGCATCACGCCGCTCATCCGCGAGCGCATGAAGCTGCTCCGCGACGTGCTCACCGCCGCTGACTTCTTCTTCGTGGACCAACTTTCGCCTTACGACCCGGCCGAACTCATCCCGCAAAAAGGAGACACGGCCATGGCGCTGAAGGTCCTCAGGAAAGCACGCGAGAGGTTGGCTAATACAGAATTCGCACAGGATGCGCTGGATCAGGCTCTCCGCGCTGCTGCCCAGGAACTGGGAGTCAAGGCGGGACAGATGTTCCAGCCCATCCGCGTGGCGGTTTGCGGGCGAAAGAATGCGCCGCCGTTGTTTGCGACACTGGAAGTCCTGGGGAGGGAGACCACCCTGGCGCGGATCGAGCAAGCAATGGGTAAAGTGCAATAAAGCCGACCGGATCGAGCGGCACTACGCCCGGCTGATCAATCCCTTCTAACCCCAGGGGGCGCAAACGCCGGCTTCGGCAAGCCTGGTGCGGACGCCGACTCGGGCTCTGATCAGCTTGCGGCTCCCGAGGGCCCTGGTGCCGGCTGCGTCGGGCTGCTTGCGGTAAGATCAATCAGTAATGAATCCATCTCATCCAACCGAAGCTGGAGAAAAAGCTGTGGCTGCTTCGCCCTCGCCCGCTCCGTCGAACTTTGTCCGCGACATAATCCTCGACGACCTCAAGACCAACAAATATGAAGCGCGGGTGCAGACCCGTTTTCCTCCAGAGCCCAACGGCTATCTCCACATCGGGCATGCCAAGGCCATCTGTCTGGACTTTGGACTCGCCGATGAATTTGGCGGCAAAACGAATCTACGTTTCGATGACACCAATCCCGAGAAGGAGGAGACGGAGTACGTTGATTCCATCCAGGAAGACGTAAAGTGGCTCGGATTCCATTGGGACGGCCTGTTTTACGCCTCGGACTATTTTGATCAGCTCTATCAATGGGCGGTAAAGCTGATCAAGGCCGGCAAGGCCTACGTCGACGATTTAAGTGCGGAAGAGATACGCAAGCACCGCGGCACGCTAACCGAGCCCGGCGAGGACAGCCCCTATCGCAGCCGTTCGCTGGAGGAGAATCTGGACCTCTTCGGGCGCATGAAGGCTGGCGAATTTCCTGACGGCTCACGGGTTCTACGGGCAAAAATCGACATGGCTTCGCCCAACTTGAACATGCGCGATCCGGTCATGTATCGCATTCTCCATGCGGAGCATCACCGGACTGGGAACAAGTGGTGCATCTACCCGATGTACGACTTCGCTCATGGCCAATCCGATTCGCTCGAGCGGGTCACGCATTCCATGTGCACGCTGGAATTTGAGGATCATCGGCCGCTTTACAACTGGTTCATCGAGCAGTTAGAAATCTTTCCATCGCGGCAGATCGAGTTTGACCGGTTGAACCTGACCTACACGCAGCTTAGCAAGCGCAAGCTGTTGCAGCTGGTAGAGCAGAAGCACGTGAGCGGCTGGGATGATCCGCGCATGCCCACGCTCTCCGGCATTCGTCGACGAGGCTATACGCCCGAGGCGATTCGAAATTTCTGTAAAGCCATCGGTGTTTCTAAAACCAATGGCTCGATCGAACTGGCCATGCTCGAACACTTTGTTCGGGAAGACCTGAATAAGCGTGCACCGCGAGCGATGGCCGTACTGCGTCCGTTGAAGGTGGTGATCGACAACTATCCGCAGAATCAGGTCGAGGAGATGGATGCGGTCAACAATCCTGAAGACGCAACTGCAGGCACCCGTGAAATTCCATTTTCCCGCGTGCTCTATATCGAGCGCGATGATTTTCGTGAAGATCCTCCCAAGGGGTATTACCGGCTGTCGCCCGGCCGCGAGGTCCGGCTGCGGTATGGCTACCTCGTAACCTGCACCGGCGTAGTGAAGAACGAGAAGGACGAAGTGATCGAAGTCCATTGCACCTACGATCCGGCCACACGCGGTGGGAATACTCCCGATGGGCGCAAGGTGAAATCGACCATCCACTGGGTTTCGGCGGCTCACGCAATCGATGCGGAGGTGAGGCTGTACCAGACCCTGTTCACCAAGGAAGACCCGAACGACACGAAAGACGGCGAGGATTTCACTGTCAATCTCAACCCGCAGTCGCTCGAAGTACGAAACAGTGCGAAACTCGAACCATCGCTGAAAAATGCACCGGCCGGAAGCCGCTACCAATTCGAGCGCCTGGGATATTTCTGCGTCGATCTCGACTCCACACCGGGAAAGCCAGTTTTCAACCGGACAGTGGCGCTGAAGGATACCTGGGCCAAAGTCGAGAAGAAAAATCAGCCCCCAAGGAACTAGTCGCTGTCTTTCAACATGGGTTGAACTCTGGCTGGGTATCGCCTGTGATTCAGGTGCCTATTGAGTCGACTCTTTGCCCGTAGCTCCGGGCAGTTTCTTTCGCAGCAAGTCCTCCACGTCGCCGATCTTTTCGCCCATCAGATTCAGCTTGCGCGCCAGCCCTTGAATGTCAGAAGCGGCACGACGGTTGACGTCATAATCTAGTTCGCTTCGCAAGCGATCCCGCGTGTCTTGCCGGTTCTGGCTCATCATGATCACAGGCGCCTGGATAGCGGCGAGCAGCGAAAGAAAAAGGTTCAGCAGGATGAATGGATAAGGATCCCAGGCTGAGCGGCGCAAAATCACGTTGGCGCTGATGTAAAGGCCAAAGACCAGAGCAAACGCGATGATGAAAGTCCAGGATCCGCCAAAGCGTGCGACGGTGTCGGCGATCCGCTCGCCAAAGGTCATATCCTGCTCGATAACCTCGTTCGGACGGCGGGTGGCACGAACGCGCACGAGTTGCTGAGCAGCGTGAAACTGCCGTCCCAGGACCGCCAGCATGTCCATGCCGGCCAGCGGTTTGCGTTGCAACAAAACGGCGATGTCCTGCCCGTCGACTTCGACGCATACGGTTTCCTCCAACGCAACAGCTTCGGTTTGGTGGAGCGTCTGATCGAGCATGGAGGCAAAACCGAAGAACTCACCAGTGGCGGGCTCGTCGACCACTACCTCCTGGTGATCCTGATCGACCGTCACGATCCGGACTCTTCCCGAAACCAGAACATAGGCTTGGCCGCCGGGGTCGCCGATTTTGTAAATGCGTTGCCGCGGAGCGAAGGTCTTGAGCTCGACTTGTCCGGCAAGAACCGAGGTTTCCTCTTCGTCGAGCAGCGAGAAGAGCGGGACGCGTTTCAATACTTCAGGAGTGCACGCCATCGAGTCACCTCGTAGAAATAGGGGTGCACTCAATGTACCAGAGCAAGTTTTGGGGAAACGAGGCAGCGATGAGCGGATCGACTAATGCACGTGCGGACTTTGCGCGGGATTGCGACGGCCGGTCGTCGGCTCTTTCACCACTTTAACGTCAAAACTCACGGGCACAGTCTTTGGCGGATAGCAGGCGGCATTGTCGCAGGCCTGGTAGCGAAGGACTCCATGCATCACATACTTTCCCGGCATAACGGAGTGCAGGGGATGCACGGCCAAGCCTACGGTGAAATCTCCGGTGTAAACGTTCAATTTCTCATCGGGAGAGAAAGGAAAACTCACGTCTTGGCCCTCGGGATAGGCGATCTTTCCCAAGATGATGTCCGTGGGCAGATCCATCTTGAGCGCGGTTGGAATAAGGAATTCGGATTTGGGTGCGTTGGAATTGATGTGGTAGCCGCGAGGAACACGGAAGTTTAAGTTCACAGTGGTCGGTTTGGCGCGAGTAGCGGTGACCAGGGGCACTGGCTCCATCGTCACAGATGGCACTTTCCCAGCGGTTTGCCCTTGCCCAGAAATCCCGTTCAGCAGGATTCCACTTGCAAAAAGACAGACAAGAAGACTGCTGGCTGCAACAGATCCCGCCAGCCGCGACTCGGCATGGCCGCTCGAAGCTCTCTGTTGGTGAAGATCAATCACGCTTTTCTAATAGTAGAACGATCACCGAAGGCCTCATATTGTCACTTCTGAGGCTGCATCATTTGCGCTGGTGCGGCTGCTGACGGTTGGGGAACCCGAGCCTGCGTTGCCGTCGGCTGCGTGTTTAGCGCCTTCTTTATTGCGTCTTCGATTTCTGCCTTCCCTCTCAGGCCGAGAATCTTGTCCACAACTTTCCCGTCGCGTCCGATGAAAAAGGTTTCGGGCAGGGCTGGGATACCACCGTAGGAATCGCCTACGGCTTCTTTTCCGATCAGCACGGGATAGTTCACACCCATCTCCTTGGCGAACTTGGCGATATCTTCTTTGCTGGCGTCATCCATGGCTACCCCCACAACCTGCAAGCCCTGTGAACCATACTTCTGCTGAAGTTCGACAAACCAAGGCATCTCGATCTTGCAGGGGCCGCACCAAGTGGCCCAGAAATTCAAGAGGACAGCCTTGCCGCGGAAGTCAGACAGGCGCATGGTCTTGCCCTCGAGCGACTCAAGAGAGAAATCCGGAGCGACCGTGGATCGGGTGATGCGGGGCGTCGGCAATCTGCCCGAACGGCGGGCCATGTGGAGGCCCACGTACAGCATCAACGCGACTACGAAGGCCACAACTACAAGCGCAAGCGGATTACGTTTCATGGATCCTTGACCTCTTACTCACTACAAATTCTTGAGCGGAAATTCTTGTGCTCACTACAAAGCAAAACGATTCAGGAACGAAAACCAATTCGAGATCAGAGTAAAGCGTCCCAGGACCAGCAAGACGCCGAGCGCAATTAACAAGCCTCCGCTGGCGACTTCTAGAGCATGCATGTGCGACCGGAAGCGGCTGTAAAACTTGAGGAAGCGCTCCATGAGCAATGAGGTCAGCAGAAATGGGACGGCCAGCCCCAGCGAATATATGGCCAGCAAAAAAATCCGCTTCGCCACCGTGTCTTGCTCCCCTGCGATGGTGAGGATCGCGGTCAAGATCGGACCCAGGCAGGGAGTCCAGCCGAAGGCAAATGCAAATCCAATAATGAAAGCGCCGATGGGCGTGCTGCTGCCTTTCACACTATGCAAACGCGCGTCGGCATAAAGCGCCTTGATCTTGAAAATACCAGTCAGGTGCAACCCGAACAGAATAATCACCACGCCGGCCACTATCGAAAGCGTGTGCTTATATCGGGCCGCGAGTTGGCCAATTTCAGTGGAGATCGCCCCCAGCGTGACAAAGACCACGCTGAAGCCAAGAATAAATCCCACGGAGTTCACCAATACCCGCCGCATGAGCTGACCCTGTGGCGACTTCAGTTCGTCCAGGCCCGCACCGGAAATCAAAGACACGTATCCGGGCACGAGAGGAAGGACGCAGGGAGAGAGAAATGAAATGAGGCCGGCGAAGAAAGCAGCGATGGGTAAAGGCAGACTTGACATCAGCTTTATTGTACCTGCCTGTCTTCGGCGGTCCATAAACGGGGCACACAGATGAGACGCGCGGGATGCGTATTTGTTTCAAAGTCTTAGCCAAAGCGCGGCCAGCTAGCGTGACTTGGCGGGCAGCTTCTCGGTCGGGGACGGTGATCCGGGCGTTGTCAGCTCTGAGGCAGGTTCCGCCAGCAACTTGCGAAGGAATGGGGTAGAAACCGAGGCGTCCAATACCGCGCGCTCGTGCTCTGGTCGCACGTGGACGCTTTCGAAGAAAGATTTTACGTCGGCATCAGTGCCTCGGACTCCAACCGAACTCTCGGCGCTGCGAAACAATGCCAGAAAAAGGTTGGCTTTGTCAGCGACGCTGACCGCATCGTCGGGACCGGCTGTGTACGCTTCCGCGCGCAAATGAAGGATCCCTGCGTGCAAATGGAGCGGGCTCAGGTAGCTACCGGAAACTACAATTTCTGCCGGCTTCGCGAAGAGCGCAGTCCATCCCCCGAACTCAGGCGCCGCGGGATTGACACGGGCGGCAACCCAAGCCAGGCTGCCGAACTGCACATGCTTGTAATACTGGCGAAGGAAGGCGGGCCCCCCAAACGGGGAAGCCAGCCGGCGCGAGCGGTCCACAATGCCGCGGATTACGGCCGGGTCACCATGATTCGACGCTGCAATTGAATCGACGTTCAACACGGCGACTCGCAAACTTCGGCCTTCCAGTGGGACCGTGAAAATATCCACGGAGTTATAGTTCTCGACCGATTGCGCTACTTGCTTCAGATACGTGGCCAAATTTTGGCCATGAAACTTGCCGACCAAAACCTCGGAGAAACGTGGCTCTGGTGCTACGCCGCCCGTGCCACCTCCCGGCCAGTTCGCGGGATAGTGAACCGCAAAGGCTGCTTGATCCAGGTCGCGCTCAAACTGGAATCCGGTCTGCTGAATGAAGCGCTCGTATTCCGGATCGTGAGTGACCGCGGGCCATTGGGTGCCCGGGCTTACGGCCCGCACCCGCTTGAGATTTACGTAGAGAAATGCGTCGGCGCCAGGCAGCAGGCGGGCAGCTTCGGGAGGAGCGTGCTTTCGAAGCTGCACGGCAAGGGTCAGCGCTGCGGCGATAATTACAACCGCCAGAACGATAGGGAAAGGGCGTCTAACGCGCATGAAGTGTGGTCAAGGCTGACATGATAGCATTGCGGACGCGCCGCCAGCGGCGCTGTCCGGAAACCTCCGAATCCCCGTAAACCAGGCTTCGAACCGACCTGCTCCGCCGGGCAGCGAGAGTTTAGATAGCGAGAGTTTGGTTGCACGTCTGATTCCCATTGTGATAACTTAACTAATTGTCCCGGACATCTGGAAGGGATCTAGCGGATAGGTTCGTGCAGAGGCGTACTTGTCCCCAATCGCTGGCGTAGCTCAGTTGGTAGAGCATCTGATTTGTAATCAGAGGGTCAGGGGTTCAAATCCCTTCGCCAGCTCCAGGAAATATTTTCCGGCAGGCAGCGGACTCGGTAGCAGCGCGACAGGTTTCTCCAAACGCACTCCATTCGGAACTATTGCGGCGGGTAGTGATTTTTCGCAGCGTCTTTGTGCGCGCGATCCCTGGTTTCCCTGTGTTGCGTAAAATGTGTTGCGTAAAAGTCGTGCATCAGGTCTGCGGGTTTTCGTGACCGCGTGTCCGTGGCAAAGCTGAGGCCGCGGACAATGAATCACGGAGTGCACGGGCTGATCAGCCCGGAGGTTTCTGCACAGGTGGGTGAGTGGTTAAAGCCAGCAGACTGTAAATCTGCCCCTCCTAGCGAGGTACGAAGGTTCGAATCCTTCCCTGTGCACCAGAGTTGAGTGAAGCGTTTCTTGCAAAGGATTCGGTAATGAGTCGCTTGTCCGTTGCTCTGGCCTGTTACGTCCTGTTGGGCGTTTTGACCTGGAGCACAATTGCGGAGCCCAGACTCCGTTACGGGACTCTTCTGGTGCTGGGGTTGTTTGCAGTTAAGTCCGTTTGGCGACGTAACGATGTGCTGCACCCGGACAGGAAGGGTGATTCGGACTGATAAGCCGATGTAGCTCAGTTGGTAGAGCACTCCCTTGGTAAGGGAGAGGTCACCAGTTCAATCCTGGTCATCGGCTCCATGGTTTGAAAGGGCACGGCTCGCGCCGTGCCGAATGCTTCGAAGAGCGAGAGCGGCTTTAGCCGCTGAGGTTTGGCTGACGGCTGATAGCTGATAGCTGGTTCAGGGCGGGAGTAACTCAGTGGTAGAGTCACAGCCTTCCAAGCTGTTGGTCGCGGGTTCGATTCCCGTCTCCCGCTCCAGAGACTGAACCGTTCAGCAGGCGTCAGCGAAGCGGCAGCCTGCTGGCGAAATTCCGGCGGTTGGGGCGAGGGATCTGGATGGTCGGGCTGCAAGGTGCGGTCATGGGAAGTTTCCAACAAGCTGCCATCAAGGTGGAGAAGGAACGCGAGTTCAGGCAACTGCGGGCCGCGATTGAGCGGGCGTTGTTGCCGGAGGCGGCGGAGCGATTCTTGAAGCTGCTCGATCGGGCCAACATCCGTATCCGCGATTTTGACGGGATTTTGGCGGCGCGGGCGCTGGAAGAAGCAGTCAAGCCGGTTGAATCGGCGACCGGCGCGTGGAAGCTGTACCAAGCATTGACGGTCTCAGACCAGGCGCAAATTCGCGAGTTCTATCTATCGCGGATCGAAGAGACAGACGCTCATCTGCGGCATAAGTTCAAGAAGTTGTATCAGTATTACTGAGCGAGATACCGAGAACGAAAACCAGCGAGGCACTGCAATTTTATGGCGAAAGAGAAATTTGACCGTAATAAGCCGCACGTGAATGTCGGGACGATTGGTCACATTGACCATGGCAAGACCACGTTGACGGCGGCCATCACCAAGGTGTTGCAGAAGCACAATCCGAAGATCGTGTTCCGGT
>WNGK01001984.1_pt1 | contig 28612 bp, 23 predicted proteins | sample 5400601 | NCBI WGS metagenome assembly WNGK01 (sample SAMN13153376, study PRJNA577476) | soil metagenome | isolation source: 60 cm soil or saprolite under Garry oak tree replicate 1 | place: USA:California | collected 2016-06-15
CGGTTCCCTTGCAAACCTCGACGCTACATGCTATTCTCATACATAGGTACACCTGTTCCACATAAGGGATCACAGAGGGGGTTATTTGCTATGGTACAGGAAGCTGTTGAGGGAGTACCACAGCGAGGGACATTACTACGACGCGCACATGAACTGCTGGAAAGCCTCGGTCGACCAACCGCGGAAGACCTCCTGATCCAGCACCTCTTTGGCGCCAGTGAAGATACGCAAAGCGTAACGACGGGGAGAAACGCCGTCTGGACCCTCTTGCTCCGCCAGGTGCTCAATAGCTCCTCCCTTTTTGAGCAAACCTCCGAACGCGAGTGGTCGCTCTCCTCCTGGCGCAGCACGCACATGCCCCTGGAGAACGTCGAATTTGTCGTGCTCGATACCGAAACAACCGGCTTGCGACCGGGACCCGATCGCGTCATCGAGGTAGCAGGTATTCGATTGCGCAACGGTGAGGTCATCGACTCTTTTCAAAGCCTGGTGAATCCCAACCGCCGTTTACCTCCCTTCATCGTCCAGTTCACCGGCATCACGCAAGAGATGGTCTCCGCTGCGCCCGGTGCTGCGCAGGTCTTTCCCGATTTTTTCAACTTCATTGAAGGAGCCATCCTCGTCGGACATAACGTCGGCTTCGATATCGGCTTCCTCTCCCACGAAGCCCATCTGCTTGGCCAGGCCTTCCCCATTGACGGTATCGATACGATTCTTTTCGCTCGCCGTTATCTCCCAGCGTTGCGTCGTTTCAAACTCGATCTTGTCGCGAACCACCTGAAGATCCCCGCGGCCAATCGTCACCGCGCCATGGGTGATGCGAAAGTCACCGCCGCCATCTTTTTGAAACTACTCGCCCTGGCTCAGCAGCAGGGTATCCAGACACTGGGTAACCTGCGACTCCGCCTGCAATTGCCCGTCGCCTGGAGCGGCGATATAACCGATGCCTCCGTCTCCAGGCAACTTGACCAGTGGCGTGTCGATGGCAAACTTGCCCAAAAAATGGAGGCTCCACCTCGTCCAAATGGCGGCCTCTTCCTCAACCCCGCCTGGAAACGAGACTTTCCCGCCAAACCTGGCGTCTACCTAATGAAGGACGAAAACGGCCAGATAATCTACGTGGGGAAAGCCAAGTGCCTCAAAGATCGTCTGGCCTCGTACTACAGCCAGCCGCTGGGCTACACACGCAAAATGGACGGCCTTTTGCAAAACGTCCGCGAGATTGAAACCCGCGTCCTGGGTTCCGAGCTCGAAGCCCTGCTCGTGGAATCACAACTCATCAAACAACTTCAGCCCGCCTACAACGTGCAATTGCGCAACTATGAGCTTTACCCTTTTATTAAAATTGACGTGCAGCATCCATTCCCGCGCGTCTACTCCACAAAAGAAGTCGCCGCCGATGGAGCGCGCTACTTCGGACCCTTTCGCAGCAGGCGCATCGTCGATTTCACTATCGAGCTGATCCAGAAAGTCTTCCCGGTTCGCACCTGCATTCGCTCCCTGCCGCCGCTGGCGAAACCTTCGGACCCCTGTCTCCGTCTCCACCTGGATCGTTGCCCCGGCCCATGTAGAGGGAATGTCGATCCAGCAGAGTATGCCAAAGTTATTGAGCAGATCTGCGCATTCCTCGGGGGAGAGCGCGAAGACCTGCTGGACCGCCTGCGCCGCCAGATGCTCGAAGCCTCGCAGCAAATGAATTACGAACGCGCCGCCTGGCTGCGCGACACCATTCGCAGCGCCGATGAAGTATTGATCGGCCAGCGTTTAATCACCGGGGCAGTCGAAGCCAACAACCTCTTTATCGTCTACCCCTCTGCCCGCGAAGATCACAACGAACTCTTTCTGGTGCGCCATGGCCGCCTCGTACAGCAAAAGTGCATCCCACACGAGCCACAGGAGATGAAGGAGGCCGTCCTCGAGCTCCTGGATGTGGCAGCGGCACTGGGAGACGCGCCCAGTATCGTGGGTAAAGCCGAGGTAGATCAAATCAACATCATCAGCCGCTGGATCCACCACCACAGCGATGACCGTGCCTTCTTCCCCTTGCAACCGGCCCTCACCGACCCCCATGAGCGCCGTTTCCTCGCCCAGCGCATCTGGGTCGAAGTAGACGCCGCCCGCGCCCAACCATCCATCCTGCTAGTTGAAGACCAGGAAGAAGACCCATATTGACATCTAACAACATCATCCAGCCACCGATGAACGCCGTCTGGGCCACGATGACCTCCAGCGCATGACCCATAATGACATGTATCAAAATCATCCAGACACCCGTAGGGGCCGGTTTACCGCGCCCACCGCCGATTGATCGGCCCTCCGTGGATGTTCCACTCTCCGATGTATTTTGTGAAAACTCATTATCGGCCCTCGGGAGATCTTCCGCTATCCAGATTTATTAGTTAAGGCAAGGTTTCATAATAGGTTTTTGCGATAGGACAAAATAGCGCAACTAGACGCCGACACTCTCCTGTGCTACACTCCACACAGAGCGTCATACCAACGTTGGAGGAAGTCATCGCATGCATCTCGTCTGTGAGTCCTCTCGTATAGAGGACTATCTGTGTGAACAAGAATTTGTGGACTATTCACACCCCGTGGTCCAGGAAGCTGTCCGTCATTTGTCTCCGTTCGCAGATCCAGAAATAGAGCGCGTCAGAAAGGCATTTGTGTTTGTTCGGGATGCCATTCACCATTCCTTGGATATACAGAGTACTCAGGTGACATGCGCAGCTTCAGAAGTTCTTCTCTATGGCCAGGGTCTGTGTTACGCGAAATCCCATCTCCTCGCAGCGCTCTTACGAGCCCAGGGGATTCCAACCGGGTTTTGCTATCAACGCTTAGCAGCAGGTGAGACTCCTGATATGGGATATGCTTTGCACGGGTTAAACGCTGTCTATCTTCCATCAGCAGCAAAATGGGTTCGTCTGGATGCGAGAGGAAATAAACCCGGTGTGCAAGCCGAATTCTCCACGGAAGATGAACGGTTGGCGTATGTTGTGCGACCAGAACTGGATGAAATCGACTACCCCACGATTTATACGCGGCCCCATCCCAGGATCGTGAAAGCGTTACGGGAACAGACCAATTGCCTCCACCTGTGTCAGTATTTTCTCCCAGACCAGTTGTAAGAGGCAGAATGTGAGCTCCCCCTTTTTCTTGCCTCCCGTAGACATTTGGAGAGAAGGCTTCACGTGAGCGGCCTTGAGAGGTGTTCTGCCTGTCATCCTGAGCGCAGCGAAGGATCTGTGCGGCAGTCGAGCGAGATCCAAAGCTCGCGCTCAGGATGACAGGCGTTATCTCCAAATGTCTATGCCTCCCATCAAAACATTGCCCAACACACGTTGGCATGCTAGACTGTAACATACAAACTCACATATCTCATAAGGAGCTTCATCACCTATGCTATTATCTGACAAGCGGATCATGGAAGAGTTGGCGCACGGCAATATCATCATTGAGCCATTTGATCAGCGACAACTCGGCACCAACTCCTACGACTGCCGCCTCGGCGAATGGTACTTCCAGGGAGACGCCAACATAGAAGTCATGCATCTCGACAACGCCGATGAAATTCGCCTCTACTGGGGCGAACCGCGTAAAGCCAGGGATGGCAAAATCGCTATCCGGCCAGGCACCACCATTCTCGCACACACCCAGGAAATCATCGGCGGCCACAACGGCTACCTGGCCAAAATGTATTCGCGCAGTACCGTGGCCCGTTCCGGCCTCTCCGTCTGTCGCTGCGCCGGCGTCGGCGACGTCGGCTATATCAGCCGTTGGACCATGGAAATCAGCAACCACACCCAGACTACGATCATGGTCCCCGTTGGCTTCCGCATCTGCCAGCTAACATTTGAGTATGTCGGCGAAACATTGAAAGAGTATCGCGGCAAGTACGGCAAAGCCGACCAGCACTGGACGCCGGAAGACATGCTGCCCAAACCCTATTTTGACTGGGATTATGACGTCTACCGCACAGATAAAGGAAGCAGGCTGTGAGCAAAGGACGATTGATCTCCTTCGAGGGACTCGATGGAGCAGGGAAGACAACGCAAATGCAGTTACTCGAGCAGTGGCTGGCAGCTCGTGACATACCCTACATACGCACGCGCGAACCAGGGGGAACGCCCCTCGGCGTCGAGATACGCCACCTCTTGCTCGACCGGCCCGACCTGGCCATCACCCCACTTGCCGAGGCCTTCCTTTTCCAGGCCGATCGCGCGCAACATTTCGCCAACATCGTCATACCCGCGCTCGAAGCGGGAAAAATGGTCATCACCGATCGCTGCATTGACGCCAGTATCGCCTATCAAGGCCATGCTCGCGGCGTCGGCATAGAGCTTGTCGCGCGCCTCTCAGTGATCGCCACCCAGGGACATATTCCCAACCTGACCATCCTGCTCGACCTCGACCCTGCTCTGGTGCACGCTCGCACCGATACCGCCAATGATGCCAGTGGACTGCGCGAGCAACAAACCCGTTTCGATGCCGAAGAAGAGCAATTTCACCGGCGTGTGCGTGAAGCCTTCCTCGTCCTTGCCCGCATTCATCCCCAACGCATCAAAGTGCTCGACGCCTCTCTCCCACCCGAACTGCTTCATGAACAAATCATCGCCCTTGTAGAACCTTTACTGGAAGATATGTGATTGACCGGCTATGCTGGTCAGTTACATCACTCCTCCTTTTTCCTCTCCCACATCTCAACCACCTCTTGATACGCTTCCCACGTGTCCACGTCAAAGCTTGCCGCCGCGTCACCCAATTCAACGGACTCCACTTCCTCGCGATGCCGCTCCAATACGCGCCGCCCTCCCTCGTCGCCTGTAACCTCCATCAATTCACCAAATAAGCTGGCCGCAAAAAGCGTGGGGTTTCCCCGTTTCCCACCGTACAGCGCGGCCACGATCCGTTTCCCGCTTGCCTTCCGTGCGCTAATCAGCGCATCGATCACCTGCGCCGTAATCAATGGCTGATCACCCAGCATAATGAGCGCGCTGTCAACACCAGCTTGAGACCGCTCCTGTTGTCCCACTCCCTGATATGTTCCCTCAACCAATGTTGCCAACCCCACGTGCATCGAAGTACTCATCCCCTGCAAATAATCGGGATTTTCAACCACAATAATACCCGGTCGCGCCAGGTAAGCAGCCACCTCGGCGCGCACCTGCCCAGCGCGGTGTCCCAGAACAACCACAACCGGACGAGCCCGCGAAGCCAGCGCGGCATCAATCACATGCGCCAGCACCGGGCGTTCATCCAGCGGCAACAACAATTTATGCCGCCCTCCTCCCATCCGGCTAGAACTTCCCGCCGCTAAAATAATCGCCGCCGTTGTACCATCCTCGTTCATCGTAGCGTTCCATAGACTTGTTCCATGATGATATAATAGTACCCAGGTGCATCCTGCACCACAAAATCATCAGAAAACCTACATGTCATGGTGTCCTTAATAATCGTACACCAATGCCAGGAGATTACAAGTCCAATGCCCAATACCCCATCCACCAATACTAACAGTGTAGAAGCATTAGATGCCGGAACACTGGTCAAATATGAACGCCTTCAGGCCATTTTGCGTGAAATGGAATCGGTGTTGGTAGCCTATTCGGGTGGGGTCGATAGCGCGCTGCTACTCAAAGTCGCACACGATGTCCTCGGATCGCGTGCCATCGGCGCCATCGCCTCTTCCCCCGCCTATGCTCCCGAGGAGACAACGGAGGCTATCGCCGTTGCCCGCCAGATGGATATCCCGCTGCTCACCCTTGAGACAAACGAACTGCAAGACGAGCGCTATACATCTAACGACCTCAACCGCTGCTACTTCTGTAAAAATGAACTCTTTTCCGAGCTAGAACCACTTGCAAAGCAGCATAATCTTCGCTATATTGCCTATGGTATCAACAAAGACGACGAGGGAGATTTTCGTCCAGGGCAGCGCGCCGCTCGCGAATTTCACGTACGGGGTCCTCTCAAGGAGGCCGGCATGGGGAAAGCTGAAATTCGCGCCGTCGCCCGTTTCCTGGGAGTGCCCGTATGGAATAAACCGGCTATGGCCTGTTTCTCCTCGCGTATCGCTTACGGTACAAAGGTCGATGTAGCCTCGTTACAAATGGTCTATCAGGCGGAAAAGCTGCTGCATGACCTCGGCTTTCATCAATTGCGCGTGCGCCATCATGATAAAATCGCGCGCATCGAGGTCGAACGCGCCGAGATGCCTCGCCTGATCGAAGAAGAGATGAGCCGCACTATAACCGATGGCCTGCGCAAAATAGGCTATACATATGTCACCCTTGATCTTTTAGGCTTCCGCAGCGGCAGTATGAACGAAGGCTTCATTAAGAAGAAAAAAGTTTGAACTACGAGACAATCCCATTTGAAAGTTGGTGGATTCTAAATGAGCAAACAAGTCACACGTCGACCTACGAAACAAGACTTGCGTAAAGAGCGCCGTGAAGAGCAAATTCGCCGCGAAGCAGAGCGCAAGCGTCGGCAGAAAAGAAGTCGCATTACCATCATCAGCACTATAGTGGCAGTAGCGGTCATTGCAGTAGGCCTTACTAGCTTTATCGTTTATAACAATACCCACGGCCAATCTCAGACCCAGACGAGACCAATTGTCAACCCGCAATATCCTCCTGTGGACAATATCTATTGTGAACAGCAAGAGCAACTCGCCTTTCACATTCACGCGCATCTCACCCTGTATATTAATGGGCAACAATCGCCTCTTCCTGCTCAAATCGGCATTGCCAGTGATCAGTCTTGTCTCTACTGGCTTCATACTCATGACACTTCCGGTGTCATCCACATGGAAGCTCCTATCCAGCGTTCCTTCGTGCTCGGCAACTTCTTAGATGAGTGGTCAACCGAGTTCCCGGAACGGCCTCTAGCCGCACCCAACGCAACGTAGGGGCGCAATTCATGAAATGTAGGGGCGCAATTCATTGCGTCCCAAAGCGAAATGTAGGGGCGCAATTATGCACTTTGACAAATGAATCCGGCCCTCATACGCATCAACGTAACGAAATAGTGTTGGGTACTCCGTAGGGGCGAGGGCGGATGAAGGGCGGTTGGGTGGGCCTTTATGGTCGCCCGCGTCCTGTTGCCCTGACTCACAGCTTGGAGGAACACGATTACCCCCCACCCTGCGGGCGACCATGAAGGCCCTCCCAACCCCACATCCACCACCCTCGCCCCTACGGATCGCCCAGTCTCCTGCTCGGCTTTCCGGCTTGGGTTGATGCCTATTACCGCCGATTGATCGGCCCTGACGAGCATCATCTTAGGCCGGGCTCCTTTAGCCTTCGCTGACTGGATCAATTGGTAGAGTCATCAGAGTCATTCACACCAAACGTTTAAGTACGGCTCTTTAAGCAACTCCTCGATAAGCGAGCAGGCGCACTCCTGGCCCTGCCTCATCACGGGGATTTGCGTCGTGCTACATCGATCATTCAAGCGCAACGGCAGGCAGTAACGGATGCCGCGCGCCCGCCTCTGGAAGGTCAGGGCCACTGACCCTTCAGAGGACGGGGGGCAGGACTGTTACAGGCCGTAAGAGTGCTTGAGGCGTTGTTGTTGGTGAGGGTGAGGGCGGTTCCGCTGCCGTGCAGCGTCTCCATGCTGTAGCTATCCCCGTTTCGCAGGCCCGGCCAGTACACCGAGCCCATGCCCAGCGACCGCATGGTGTCTGTGTCGGCCTGCACGTAGGCGATGTAGTAGTTGCCATTGATCGGGCCGTTGTAGTCCAGCCCCGTCGTCATCGGGGCACCCCACTCGTCGACCACGGTGCGCGAGGCGCAGGACCCGATACGGCTCTTGAAGTCGCTGACCCAACCGTCATAGCTCGTCTGATTGGGGTTCCAGAAGCCGTAGTGGTGCAGGGAGAGGAACGTTCCGTTGAGGCGGCTGTCGGCACAGACGGAGGTGACGTTGTCGTTATAGCCGGTGCCGCTGACGAAGATGCGGTTCCTGGGGGTCGAGGAGTACGTGTTGATCCACTGGGCGGCGATGTCAGCCCACTCGCTCTGGCTGTAACCGTGCGGCTCGTTCATCGGCTCAAAGTAGACCAGGCTGTTGCCGTGGTACCTGTTCGTGACAGTCTTCCACATGGCCCAGAAGGTCGTCAAGTCGTCGATCTTGCCGTCCTTGAACGAGCCGCTGCCCTCCCAGTAACTGAGAATCACCTTGAACCCCTTGTCGGTTGCGGCCTTGATCGCGCCGGTGTACGACCTCCAGAAGGGGCCGTTCACAGTGTACGGATTGATCGGCAACCTCACCGTGTTCGCGCTCAGGTTCGTCGCGAACCCGCTGATGATCGCGCTGGCTTTCGCATAGGTCGTGGCATAGGTGTCCGACGTCGACAGGCCCGAGGGCACCACCGCGTCATTGGCGAAGTTATCCCGCGGGTCCGCCCAGTTCACGCCCCTGAACTGGTTGGTAGCTGCATGTGCAACTGGGATGTTTCCTGCCTGCATAGCTGCAAGCATGGTTATCGTGAGAAACGCACCTAACACACAGGCAAGTTGTATCCTGCGATGACGAAACATCATTTTCATCCTCCTTGTATATCAGACATCATCAATTTAAGTTGGTGTGAATAGGCGATCCCTTGTGGACAATACATTTCAATGAAGACGTTTTGGGAGTCAGACGAAGCCGAGGAAGGAGTGTCATCCTGAGCGCGAGCTTTGGATCTCTGTCCGGCGAGAGATCCAAAGCTCGCGCTCAGAGCTTGCCCTAGAGCGAAGCGAAGGGATGACAAAGCGAGATGGTCTCTTCTTTGAAATAGATTGGGCCTTGATGGTCGCCCGCGTCCTGTTCCCCTGGCTCCCACCTTGGAGGAACACGATTACCGCCCCTACGCTTCCTCCGTTGACCGCTCCCCACATATCAGGCCCCCGTCTCGTGCATGGGGTTACGATCCGGTTGTCGAAGAACTGCCCGCCGTCATCTTCCCTTTATCAGCAGCAGAAGCATTGGCGCGAGCCTCATCCCTGTTGCGTGCCAGCTCCTCGACCGTCATAGTAGGAACTCGTGCAGCTCCCTCTGTCTCGTAAAGCTTCACTCGCGTTCCATTGCGCACAGCCTCTTCTAGCCGCTTACTCGCTCCGGGAATCTCATCCTGATACTGTGGTAACCAATTGGCCTGTGCCACCAGCATCTCATCCGTCATCTGCCACACCTCCTCCGGGTTGCAGACCGCTCCCACCAGGGGATCATGCAACATGGCCTGCTTGAGCAAGGTGACATCGCCATGCACCGCTGCCTCCATACCCATCTCCTGCACGCGCACACTTGCCGCACAGGTCGCTGCACACGCCAACGGCAGGTCACCCACCACCGGCATATTGATGCCGTTCTTATCCACGTACCCCGGGATTTCGACCACGCAGCCATTGGGCAGGTTGGTGATGTGGTTCTGGTTGATCACGTTAAAGTGCCCACGATATACCCGCCCGGTCTCCAGAGCTTCGATGATGTATGACCCATGCTCTTCGCTGCGCTTGTCTGGTGCTATTACAGGTGGCTCTTCCTTCAGCCAGTTAGGAAAGTCCGACTCGAACCAGTTCCGGCCTTCCGTACAGACACGCAGGTAGCCACCGGTTTCCCCATTGATCCACCTGGACAGGTCGATCCACTGTGGAATCTCGTCGGGGCGCTTGCGGTACCACGGCAGATACTCGCTCAAATGTCCATTGGACTCCGTACTATAATAGCCAAAGCGGCGCAGTACATCAATGCGTACCTTCTCCGTCTGCCGGTACTCGGGATGGCTCTCGAAGAGCTCCAACATTTTCGGGATCATGTTCATCCCGCGCCATTGGACTTTGATGAACCAGGTTTGATGGTTGATCCCGGCCGCAACGACATCAACCTCGCGACGATGCAACTTTTCTTCTGGCCCGATCAGCCCTTCACCCCTGGCCCACTGTTCGATGCAATGTGTAATCTGCCAATGCGCTCCCTGCACACCATGACACAGCCCAATCGTCTTTACCTGTCCATACTTGTTGCATGCCCAGGTGTTCATCGCCATCGGGTTGGAATAATTGAGAAAGAGCGCTCCAGGCCTGGCAACTTCGCGAATATCTTTGCAAAAGTCGAGCAAAGCGGGGATCGTCCGCTGCGCATACATGATTCCACCCGCGCAGATTGTATCTCCCACGCACTGATCAACTCCATACTTCAAAGGGATGTCGATATCGGTTTGAAATGCTTCTAAGCCCCCCTGGCGGATGGTAGAGATAACATAGTCACTCTCGGCAATGGCCTTGCGACGATCCTCCGTCGCAACAATCTTTGCCGGGAGCTTGTTCGCTTCAAGGTCACGTTGACAGAGCTGCGTAACCATGTCGAGGTTGCGGCTTGAAATGTCGGTGAAGGCAAACGTCGTGTCGGCCAGTTCCGGCACGGCTACAATGTCGTGCATCAAGGTACGAGTGAAACCTATCGAACCGGCGCCGATCATGGCAATTTTGAGGGCCACGTTTTCATCTCCTTTCTCGGAACTAACCCGCGTCCCCAGCGCTACAAAACGATCCACCCGAATGCACCCCGTGAGCAACCTTTAACTCATACTGCTCATCGCTGGTTACCTGCGGGCGAAATTCAGAGGAGATGCCCCACGCAAACTGCTCGCTATCAGGGTAGGCCTGCTCGTAGCGACGCAGCGCCAGCGGAACGAGACGCAGCCTGCGATCAATCCATTCGCGGTCCCAGGGACCATCTGTCAGAATCTCTTCCGCCGCACGGAACTCATAGTAGATGGTGCGACGCAGCGCCTTGCCCTCGACCTCCTCCGAGCCATGCACAAGCATCACATCATGCAACAGCACATCGCCCGGTTCCATCTCGACCGTAATCACTCCCGGTGGATTCCAACCCCAGCGCTCAGTAAGGGCACAGATATCTTGCCGTTGCAGTTGCGTTTTGGGAATTACGTGCAAAGCACCGCCATCGGCGCGTGAGGGGTCGAGATAGAGATCGTAGTTGAAGATACGATACTGGCGTGGGTGCACGGCATCCTGGTGCCATTGGATTGCTGCACCATCACCCTCTTGCTTGAACACCATCGACTCGTAGGTCGGCACAAAATTTGGACCACAGAGGCTCTCGGCCACCGCCAGCACCTGCGGGGAGCCAAGCAGTTCAAGCGATGCCGGCTGCCCTTTGTTGTGCACGTAATTGACACGAAACATAACCCGCCCGGCTGGTCGCTGGGCGAAACGATAATCGTCGAAGTCCGGATCATCCTCGCTCGCGTGCAGCCCCTTTTCAATCCAGTTCTCTGCAGCCTCCTGAAGACGCTTGAGGAGATCCTGCGGTATCCAGTTGCGCAGGACGAGATAGCCGTTTTCATCGAAGAAACGTATCTGCCCCTCTGTCAGGTGGTATGGCGAACGCGCAACAGCGCCGTTTGTTCGAACAGGTTGTGTGGTCGTATAGCTATCCATAGTTTCACCTTTCTTGAAATCTTGCTCAAAAGGGACGTTCAAAAAACGCTGACGTTTGGAAGGCCTGTCATCCTGAGCGCAGCGAAGGATCTCCCCGTCAGTCGAGCGAGATCCTTCGCTGCGCTCAGGATGACAGGCCTGACCCCTCTCAAGCCCGCTCACGGGGAGCCTTCTCTCCAAATGTCTACAAAAAACGCTATCTTCTGGTATTTTCAGTATAATAGAAAGTATAATATAAGAATACGCATAAATCATCTCGTTTTCACGATAAATTTTACTGTATCCTAAGATACGCACGACGAAAGACTCGCTATGTCTAGCATTGATATCGATATCTCGGCCTTCGGTCTCGCCAATGACTGGTTTCAGCCTGTCCGTATGCAGCGACCGCACCGGCACAATGAAGTGGAACTGAATTTCGTCGAGCAAGGCTCCATTACCTATCTGTTTGGTGGCGTGCGAACGAGAGTAAAAGCGGGACAGATGGCCCTATTTTGGGCAACTGTTCCCCACCAGATCATGCTGGCAGAGGAGCGAACCATCCTGCACTGGGTGACGATCCCCTTTGCCACGTTCCTGCAATGGCAATTGCCCGCTATACTGACGCGCCAGGTGAGCAGTGGCAAATTCGTGATGGACCCTGAGGAGGGAGAAGCAGCGCGCCGCCAGGCGAACCAGGTATTATTCAGGCAGTGGTACGCAGACTTGCAGCAGAATTCGCCGGAGCATCGCAAGATCGTTTTACTCGAAGTCGAGGCTCGCCTGCGTCGCCTGGCACTATCTATGAGCATGCAGGATGGAGAATCCGCTAAACAGGAAGCAAGCCGAACCCCCCTACCAGTTGGTGAACTGAGCAACGTAGAGCGCGTGGCCAGCTTTATCGCCGAGCACTATACGGAGTCGCTGAGTGTCGAGCAGATTGCCCAGACCGTCCATCTCCATCCCAACTATGTAATGAGCCTCTTCCGCAGGAGTTTTGGCATGAGTATCATCGACTATATCACCCAATATCGTGTGTCTTACGCTCAATGTCTGCTCATCACGACGGATACGAACGTTTCAGAGATTGCGCTAAAGGCGGGTTTCGGCTCCAACAGCCGCTTCTATACGGCGTTTAAGAAGGTGTGTGGACAATCGCCAGTAGCCTATCGAGCCTCATTGAGAAAAGCAGGCATGTCTTTTGCGCTCCCTGACTGAGCCCCGGCATGATGTCTTTCCTCGACGCGTAACAACCTGCTAATTTTCATACGGATGCTCACAGTCACATCTCTGGCGTTCGTACCAGATGCACCATCCGACTATCGAAGTCATTTATCAGCCTGACCTCTAGCCCATGGTGTGCGAGATATGCTCCACTATAGCTTGTGCCGTTCGTAGCGTCCACATACTGTCCATGCTCCTCGAGCCCGCGCAACCGTAGCAATACCTTCGACTCCCCAAATTGCTGTGAATGACCCCACACCAACACCACGACCGCCTCATGGTTTCTCGCGACATATTGGGTAGCTGTGACCGAACCTTTACGAGGTGATTGCAGGCGGTAGACCAGACCATTCTGGATGACTGATCGGACGCGTTTATATGTTTTCACCAGATCGCCTGCCTCAGCTAGGTCCTCATCTGACCACTTCGACAGGTCACCCCCAATGCCAAGTGAACCTGCCATCGCGGAGTGAAACCGGTACCTGAGCGGAACTGTGCGTTGAGTTAACATGTTTGGACAGTCTGTTACCCAGCACATCATCACTCGTGGTATGTAAGCGAAGCTGAACCCCTCCTGAATGCGCAGCCGGTCGAACGCATCAGTATTGTCGCTTGTCCATACCTGGTCGACCCGGGACAGAATGCCGAGGTCGACCCTGCCGCCACCACCGGAGCAAGACTCAAACGCAACGTTGGGGTGCCTGCGGCGCAGTTCGTCAAGAATCCAGTAGAGATTGCGAACATGGTCGATCCAGATTCGCCTGGGATTCTTGCCGACTTCTTCTGGCCAGCCAGGCTCGGTGAAGTGGCGGTTCATGTCCCATTTTACAAACTCGATATTGTGCTCACTAAGTAGTCGATCAACTGTTGTCAACATCCATTCTCGCACATCATCGCGTGCGAGGTTTAAGACGAGCTGGTTGCGGAACTCGGTGCGCGAGCGACGCGGGAAGTGGTACACCCAGTCGGGATGTGCGCGATACAGGTTGCTATCGCGGTTTACCATCTCTGGCTCAACCCATATGCCGAAGCGCATGCCAAGCTCGTTTACACGAGCGATCAAGCCGTTGAGGCCATTTGGGAACTTCTCAGGATTGACGGTCCAGTCACCGAGACCTGCGCGGTCGTTGTTGCGAGCGCCAAACCAGCCATCGTCGATCACGAATATTTCAACGCCGAGCTGTGCAGCCTTTTCAGCAAGGGCCGTCTGGTTGTGCTCATTGATATCGAAACTTGTCGCCTCCCATGAGTTGAACAGAACCGGTCGCACCTCGTCACGTGAAGCGGGGAGCACGTGCTCGAGCTCATAAGCGTGCCAGCGACGGCTCACGCCTCCGAACCCCTCTTTGGAGTAGAGTCCGGCGAATGCAGGCAAGTCAAGATGCTCACCCTCCTCCAAACGGTAAATGAAGTCGAAGTCGTTAACTCCTCCCGCGCAATGGACAAAGCCATAGGGCGTGGTCTCAATCACCATCTTCCACGACCCACTCCAGGCGAGTGCTGTACTCCAAACATCTCCGGCCTCCTCCGTAGCTTCCTGCATCGGGTCCAGGGCAATCCACGGGTTGAATTGATGACTGGTTGTCCCCCGCCGGCTTTCGAGCGCGAACTTTCCTGGACCAGGCACGATCTCTCCAACCTGCATCTCCGCTCCCCACCTTCCGTGGAGATAGGTAAGACGGTAGCTTTCCCGCGGTGGCATCCACCAGTTCGCAGAGAATGCTTGTTCGAGGACCACGGGACCATTGCCTCCTGCATTTGCCAGCTGCACCCAACGCTCAATCACGTCATGACCATCATAGATCCGGTAGTAGAGAGTCGCTCTAAGTGCGTACTCGCGGTCTTTAAATGTTAACCAGAGCACCTGACCTGGTCCTGATTGCTCCACTCCCTGGTTTTCAAGAACCCACTCGATTACCCTTGTACCATCGGCGTATTCCACTTTGAGGTTTGACTCATGGAAGCCCGCCCCACCCCATGGCAGATACTCTTCATGGGCAAGCCCAGACTCCAACTCAAATGGGTATATGCGCGAAAGCCTGTCGCTAGCGATTTTGTTAGCGGTCTGCTGGTCGATGCGCGGGCCCCAGTACACATGCTTGAGTGAGGTCCCGTTCTCACTGAGCTGCATACAATATGATGATGCTTCCATTTGGAGAATCCAGCACCTGCTTGACGCATCGTAAGTGATGTCTGCCACTGCTCCTGCTCCTTGACCTGCTTATCCTTTAAGCGAACCTGCCATGAGTCCCTCGATGATCTGCTTCTGGAAGATAATCGCCAGGATGAAAACGGGGGCAATCACGATCAGTGCCATCGCCGCCTCGTTGCCCCACGCCACGGTCTGGTATTGCGGGTTTACCGCCGCCTGCGTAATGCCCAGCGTCAGCGTTGCCGAAGCGCCCGACCGGCTGAAGATCAAGGGAAAGAAGAATTCCTGCCAGCTGGTCACCAGGTTGATCAAGAACAGCGTCGCTATCGAGGGGCGCAACACAGGAACGATCACATGCCAGAGCGTCGACAGGAAGTTTGCACCGTCGATTTGCGCCGCCTCTTCCAGCTCGATAGGAATCTGGCGCACGAACGAGGTCATGATCCACACGCTTGTTGGCAGCAGGAAACTCACCAGCAGGATCACCAGGCCCTGGAGCGAGTCGAGCAGGGATAGGCTCTGGAACATCTGGAACAACGGGATAATCATCGCAATCGTCGGCAGGTAGCTGGAAAGCAGCAGCCCCAGGAAGAGCACGTTACGGCCAGGGAAGGGGATACGCGCAAAGCTGTAGGCCGCCAGCAGGCAGACCACTACCGAGAGAGAGGCCGACAGGACCGAGAGCACCACACTATTCATAAACATCTGGAACAAGGGCACGACCTGCGCCACCGTCTGAAAGTTGACCAGCGAAGGATGCTGGGGAATATAGTGGAGCGGCGATGTGAACAGCTCGCTTATGGGCGTGAAGGCCGAGAGCACAATCCAGTAGATCGGCCCCAACGTGACCACCACAAACAGGGCGACCAGAATGTAGAGCGCCACACGGCCGGACGTCTTGCGTACCGACCACAGTGTGCGCGTAGGACGACGGGACTTGTGGCGCTCGGAGGTAACTGGCGTGGGGGGAGCGTAGATTTGTTCGGTCGACATCAGACACCTCCTTAGAGCGCGCGCTCACTACGGCGCATGAATGTGAAGAAGATCAGGCTCAGAGTTGCTACCACTATAAAGGCAAAGACCGCCAATGCCGAGCCATACCCGTAGTATAGACCCGTGAAGGCCAGTTGATAGACCTGGTAGGAAAGCACCGTGGTCGCGTTACCGGGGCCGCCTTGCGTCAGGCCATAGACCAGGTCGAAGGTCAGCACGCGATAGGTCGAGATGAAGATCAGCAGGGTAAAGATCAGCGGCGCCAGTATTGGCAAAATTACCGAGTAGAACGTGCGCCAGGCTGATGCCCCATCCACGCGTGCCGCCTCGTAGAGCTCACTGGGAACATTTTGTAGACCGGCCAGCAGGATGAGCGCCGCCCAGGGAGCGTTCTTCCATACGTCAAGCAGGATCACCACGATGCGGGCGAGCGCGGGACTGGCGAGCCATATGGGACGAAAAGGCAGCACGCGCACAATCAGGTCGTCGATCATGCCATACTGGCTATTGAACATCCACTGCGAGGCGGTGGCAATCACAATAGCTGGCATCGCCCACGGCAGCAGATTAATGGCCCGCACGAAGCCGCGCCCGCGAAACGCCCTGTTGAGCAAAAGAGCAATCGCCAGCGCGTACACCAGTTGAATTGCGGTCGAGGCTACCGTAAAAATAAACGTGAACGACAGGGACTGCACGATCACGGGATCGTGGAATATGCGGATGTAGTTATCCAGTCCCACGAAGTGTGGTACGCCAGCCAGAGGGCTGCTGTTGGTAAAGCTCTGAAAGACGGTGTTCAGGAACGGGTAGATAGCGACGGCCAGGCGCCAGATGATTGCCGGGGCAATCAAAGCGTAGCCTAGCAGGATGAGCTTGTTGCGGCGCCGGCGGGTAGCAACCTGGGCTGTAGGGGCCTTGGTCACTTCTACATCTACATACATAGATACCTCCTCTTGGATGTTATTACTGTCTCGGCCTCTCTATGATGTACCGGCTCGCTCATGACCCGTGCAGAGCCTGGTCGACAGCCTGCTTGCCCTGACTAATAGCCGTATCCAGGCTGAGCTGGTTGTTCAAGTACTTGTTGACATACTGCTCAAAGGCATCCGAGACGCGCTGGGCCTGGGCTGTGATGGGCCGGCGGTGCAGCGGAACACTCTGTACATAGTCGGCGAGGTACTTCGCCTGCGGCAGCGCCTTCTGCACGCTGGGATCGGAGAGGGCATCGGTGCGCGAGGGAGTATTGCCCGTATTCGCCAGCGTGACCTCCGATGGCACCGAGGCGGCGTAATCGATGAACTTGGCGGCCATGTCCTTGTTGTTGGAGTAATGGTTGATGGCCCAGCCCCAGTTGGCAATGATCGTACCGTTGTTGAGCGAGCCCTTGGGGGGATGCGCCACACCCAGTTTGTAGTTCTGGGCGACGGTGGGGAATTTGCCGACAGCTGAGAAGATACCGTCCCAGCAGATCCACATTGCTAGCTTGCCATTCTCGAAACCGGTTTGCAGTGAGGTATAGTCGGCGGTCACTGTGTCTGGCGGGGCAATCTTGTACTTGTGGATCAGGTCATAAACGAACTGGAGCGCCTGCCTTCCTCCTGGTGAGTCCATGTGCAGGGGGTCGCTTCCAACCTGCCCCATCCAGTAGCACATCTCATTGAAGAGTTCGGTATTGCCGTTCTTCCCGGCCAGGCCGATACCATAGACGCCGTTCTTGGTGAGCTTCAACCCGGCCTGCACCAGTTCATCCCAGTTCGTCGGCACGCTGATGCCTTCTTTGTCGAAGAGGTCTTTGCGATAGAAGAAGATGACGCTGCCAAAGTTCGCGGGCAGCCGATAGCGATGACCGTTGTAGGTGCTCAGTGTAAGCTGAGCAGGCGCAATCGAGGAGAAGTCGCCTGCTGGGATGGCGGTATCGAGCGGTTCAAGCCAGCCAGCGTTGCTGAAGGTGGCGGTCATGAAGTCGTCAAGCCAGAGCACATCGATGCCACTGTAGCCAGAGGAGAGATAAGTGGTCATCTTCTGGACATCGTCGCCGAAGACTGGTGGCAACTGGAAGTAGTTGACCTTGATGCCGTGTTTCTGACCGAAGCCATTAAGGACGGCGAGCAGATCCTGTTTTGGATTGACGTTGGTCCAGTAGACAACGGTTAATCCCTGGCTAGACCCGGATGATGACCCACCGCCACCACCACACGACTGCAGAATTGCTTCAATCCCGCTGAGCGAGACCCCTAGCATAAGCGCCCGGCCGATAAAATCACGACGACCAATTTTGCCTGTAAGTAAATCTTGCTTCAAGTCATGCATGTCACTCATTGATGTCCCTCCTTATCGCCTGAATATAGTGCGCGATGTCTTCCATGACAGAGCCGCTTTCATCCTTGATAGTGCGCCTCTACTGAAGCGCTCGCCGTTCCACAGAACTGACGCCCCGAAACGTGCCTTCTGTACCTCAAGCACAGCATTAGTGAAGAAACACGGCATTAGTGAAGAAACACAACATTAGCATATAAACACAACTTTAGTGAATCGTGCCTATCTCTTGACTATAGCACATGCTAATAACATGTATCAATATATATAATCGTTAACCGTTGTGTTTAGGATTACTTTAAGCAATTTCTAATCAATCATGCAACAGAATATTGTAGAGCATATATACTGTCGTTTGCTTGTCAGCAGGCGAACCGGGCAACGTAGAGCGCCTGTCCTACGCATACATCCTATTCATCCGATAAAAGAGTGACACTCGAGCGTCTTCTCTTTGAGAGTACCTTCGTTACGATACTCTCATCACTAGCCTTAGAACAGCAGAAGAAAGAAAGGAATCTCATGACAGTTTCACAAGATGTACTGGTTCAGTTTGATCCCAACAATGTTATGGTTGGCATCGCAGGATATTATGTTGCACCTGAAGGCACCCAACACGTCATTGTTGGGTTCCGTGATGGTACATTGACGGAGGTCTACTGGAGATCCGGTCAGGGTGTCCATCAGGATACGCTTGCCAGATTTTCTAATGGAGTTGTTGGTGTCGGAGCTTATTATGATACCAAAGAAGGTTCACAACATGCGGTTATCGGAACCATCGATGGCCAGTTAATCGAGTTGTATTGGAAGTCCGGTCAGGGTGTCCACCAGGATGTGTTGACCAGCTTCAGTAATGGCTTTAGCGGCCTGGCAGCCTACTATATTCCCACCGAAGACACACAACATGTCATTGCCGGAACCACTGATGGCAATCTGCGCGAGGTGTACTGGAAATCCGGTCTAGGCGTTCACCAGGATGTGCTCGTTAGCTCCGTACAGATTGCAGGCGTCGGCGCCTATTATGACACCAAAGAAGGTTCACAGCATGCCATCTACGGAACCAGTGATTACATCCTGAACGAGGCATACTGGAAATCTGGCCAGGGCGTTCACCAGGACGTGCTGACTAGCTTCAACAGTAGCTTCACCTTTGGCGGCATCTCAGCCTACTATGTTCCCACTGAAGACACCCAACATGCCATCGTCGGGACGAATGATAATAATCTCACCGAGGTGTATTGGAAATCTGGTCAGGGTGTCCACCGGGACGTGCTGGCAACCTTTCCAAATGGAATAGGCGCTGTTGGTGGTTACTTTGTTGATGGCGAAAACACCCAGCATGCCATTGTCGGTAGTTACGACGGCAGACTCATTGAACTCTACTGGTAAGAGACAGAGACGCGTGACGAAGGCTCATGCTCTCCAGCGTTGAAGACGAAAGCAGCCCAATGCGTCACGCCCGCGCAAGCACCTACAACATGCGCGGGCGTGATAATGACTTTGAACAACATCATCCGGACACCCGCACGGACTGGTAATGACTTTGAACAAATTAACCTGAACAATCGTAGGTGCCGATTTATCGCGCACATGGCCGATTGATCGGCCCTCCGGGGATGTTCCGCTATCCGGATGATGTTGTGAAAACTCGGCTTTCCGTTGGATTAAGTGTGCTTGCTTGCTCGACACTGCCAACCTGATTTGCTACACTAAGACCAACCTTCATCACACAGCATAACGGAACGAGAAGAGATAATGCGAGATCGTTTCCAAGAAGCTATCGAACTCCGTTCAACAGGGCATGCGGAGGAGGCACGAACCATCCTCCTTCATGCGTTTGTTCGATAGGTGGACAGATACGCAGGTTGGGTTGCTCAAACGGACGCCGGGCATCCTCACGCGTTCGTCGAAGAGGCGTTGGAGGGGCTCCACCGAAGCGGTAGGCACCTCATCCAGCGTAGTGCCCACTTGGTTAATTCCATGAACGCTGCTTCCAGGGATCGCTTCACTGGTCGCAATTCGCTGAGAGCCACGCCAACAGTCACCAGCACGCGCGCGATTTCTGGTGCCTGTCGGGATCGGTTGCCAGTACAAGAGCGCCGTCCATGACCTGTACATGCTCGGTCCCACACAGCTTCTCTGCCAGCCGTTGGGTCTGCTCGAGGGGATGGGCACGCACGAGCAGTTGTGCCTGTCCCCGCAGGTCCGCGACCGTTCCTTCATGAGAGGTGATGCAAGGGCCTCGAAGGATGCTCTTCAAGGGCTCGCTTACGACGCTGTGCCTGCTCATAGCGTCCCTTCCCCAGCCACACAAACAAGCCTGGAAAGCGCCGTTGCGCCAACGTGGCTGCCACGACAAAGTTCACCGCCGCCTCGCGAGTGAGAGCGCCCAACCGGCCTGTGATGTAGGGCGGCCTGGGCCTATCTTCAGGAGAAAGCGGGAGGAATATCGCGTAGTGTCGCCCCAGAGCAATGGCCTGAGCCAGGTAGGCGAAGCTGAGCGGTTTGGGCGTCTTGCCAGAGAGAATGGCGCTCAAACAGTCAGCGCCATGAGCACCCATGATCGATGCAGTGAAGGCGCTCATGCGCACGTGTGCCACTCCTGGGTCCTCGACAGGCGAGGCCGCGTCGCCAATCGCGTAGATCTCCTGGTGGGAGACCGAACGCAGAAAGGGATCGACGAGCATCTGGTCGCGCTCATTGACCGCCAGGCCCGCTTCCCGTGCCAAAGGCTGGACCACAAAGCCCGCCGTCCAGATGCACAGGTCGCATTCGAGTTCGCGCCCCTGGTCGAGGGCCACGCTGTGCGCGCGCACGGCTCTCACCGTGCTCTGCTCGACGATCTCGACGCCCAGGCTCACCAGTCTCCGCCGGATAACGTCGGCCACGCTCTTGCCCCAGGAGAGAGCGAGCGACCCCTGCGTCACCAGGCTGACCTTGATCCGAGGATAGACGCTTGCCACCTGCGCCGCAGTTTCGATGCCGGTGGCTCCTCCGCCACAGACCACCACCTGGCCGCCTCTTGCCCCTATTTCGGGGAGCGTTTCGCGCAAGGCTGAGGCTGAGAACGGACCCTTTGCCGAGAGGCTGTAGGCGTACTCTGCCACCCCAGGCACGCTTTGACGGTCAGTCATACTCCCCAGCGCATAGACCAGGTAGTCGTACGCCAGTTCATGTTGCTGCTGTTGCTGATCCTGGACCGTGATGCGGTGCTGGCTGGGATCCAGGCTGGTGACGCGTCCCTGAAGAAACTGGACCTGCGTTTTGCGCAGGATCTGAGAAAACGGGCGACTGAAGACGCGCTGATTGGTGGCAAACTCTTGGAGCCTGGGGCGCACAGTGAAGGTGTCCGATTCGTCGACCAGCGTGATCTGGACCGACTCGCGGGCCACTTTGCCGGACAGGCGCAGGGTAAAGAGCAAGCCCGCAATCCCCGCGCCAAGAACAAGAATGCGTGTGGACGGTTGTGTCATGACCGTCCTCCTTTCTATTGCTGAAAATGTGCTCGGAAGGATATCGTGATGACCACCACCTGTGATCATCATAAAGAAAGAGGGTTGAACTGTCCTTTTTGGGACAGCTTTCCTGTCTGATTTTGCGCATGCCAGACCTATTGCGCGTCCATATGAGGGATTGCGCTTCCATCCGCGGTACCAGAAGCAGACGTTCACCTCGTTTGCTTAGGCACGGTTCAATTTGGACGAATCGTAGGTGACAGTTTGAACCGTCACCCCATGTCACCCTGAGCGCAGCGAAGGGTCTGTCGCGATCGGCAGACAGCTGCTGAGCGGAGCGAAGCATGATAGGGCTGGACCTTTCTGGTGATGAGGAACTGTCAACTTCCTTTGAACCATGTCTTAGTGCATTTGCACTTGACCTTTTCGGGTTTGGTGTGTCTCCTTGCCCTTCGGGGGCGGCAGGAGCCATGTCCTTTCACGACCCGCTTGAGGGTACTGAAATTAGGAACCAAAGCGCTTGTCTTGCCAGGCGAAGAGCAGCTCCTGCTGCTTCCACTGGACCTGGTGAGCAGATCAGCTCACCTCTCTGCTGCTAGTATGACAAGGGTGCGCCATGAGCCGCGCCATGAAGAGGAAGGTCCTCCACAGGAGGTCAGCGTGCTGCCACCGCAAGATGGGTCGTGAAGCACTGCCTGGTTGTTGACCTGCCACGATCCGGCATGATACTCTACCTTCAGATGGAGGGGTCAGTACGCAGTGAACACGGGCTCTTTCTCTGGCTTCTGAGAGAGAGGGCTCACTTGGCAGTACGGCACCAACGCACAGAGGCGCTGCTCCGCATGTGAAAAACTATTCGTCACGTCCGTCGTCCTAGGCGAAAGAGGACCTGCCATGAGTGTGTTACGTCTGGCCGTGCTCGGCCCGCCCGAAGTCTTTCATAATGAAAGCCGCCTCAGCTTTGCCTTGCGCAAGGCCCAGGCCTTGCTGCTCTATCTCGCGGTCGAAGGCGGCATGCATCCCCGCGGCAAGCTCGCGGCCTTGTTGTGGCCCGACAGCGAGCCAGCTGAGGCGCGCAAGACCTTGCGTAACGCCATCACGCTGCTGCGCAGTTTGCTGGCCGATGCCGACGCCTCTGCTGCGCCCAGCCATCTGCTCGCTGAACAGGATCTCCTCGGCCTGAACCCGCAAGCGCCGCTGGAGCTGGACCTGGAGGTGGTGCAGCAGGCTTATACAGCGGCCCAGCGGTTCTCCACGCCCCCGTCTGAGCCGCAGCGCGCCACCCTGGTTGCCCAGGTCCGGCAGGCCCTCGACCTGGTGCGCGGCCCCTTCCTTGACGGCTTCTGGCTGCGCGAGGAAGCTGGCTTTGACGAGTGGGTCCAGCAACGGCGGCAGCAGTGGCAGGTGCGCCTGCAAGTGCTCTTCGATCGGCTCTCGTCCTGGCAGGAGGAAAGCGGGGATCAAGAGCAGGCCAGGATCACCCTCACGCGCTGGCTGGCGCTCGATCCGCTCTCAGAGGAGGCGTATCGTCGCCTGATGCGTGTGCACCTGGCGCAAGGCGATCCGACCGCTGCCTGGCAGGTCTACGTTACCTGCCGGGCGCGCTTGGCCGAGGAGTTGCAGGTCAAACCTTCTGCGGACACGGTTGCCCTGGCTACACACATTCGCACCACTGCGGCTACCCGCGGGAGCCTCCCTGCCCGTCCCGCCACCACCTCGACGGAGAGTCGGCCACCAGGCGAGCTCGTAGCCCCACTCGTGGGACGGCAAGCCTCCTTCAGCCAACTCGTGGGCCGCTACCAGCAGGCGCGAGGGGGCCAGCCGCAGGCCGTGCTGCTGGTGGGGGAGGCCGGCATCGGCAAAACGCGGCTGGCGCGCGAGTGGGTGGCCTGGGCCGCCGCACAGGGCGCTCTCGTGCTCGCTGGGCACGCCTTCGAGATGGGGGGACGCCTGCCCTACCAGCCACTGGTCGAGGCCCTGCGGCCGCGGCTGGAGGCGGAAAACGCGCCGGAGGACCTGCTGGAGGACCTGTGGCTGGCCGAACTGGCACGCCTCCTGCCGGAGCTGCGGGTGCGCTATCCTGATTTGCCGACCCCCACTGAGGATGAGTTGACCGCCAAGGGGCGGCTGTTTGAAGCGGTGGCGCGCCTGCTGGACGCCCTGGCCAGGTCTGCGCCGCTGGTGCTGCTACTGGATGATCTGCAGTGGGTGGATGAGGCCTCCCTCGACCTGCTACGCTATCTCAGTCGGTATTGGATCAAGCATGGCAGCCGGGTGCTGCTGCTGGGGACGGTGCGCAGCGAAGGGCTCGAGCTCAACCCACCGCTTGCCGCCCAGTTGGCCGATCTGGGACGCGACCTGCCGGTCAGCCAGGTGTCGTTGCAGACGCTGAGCCAGGCTCAGACCCACCAGCTCGTTCAGGCCATCGCAGGAGTGAGAACACAGAGCACGAGGAATGGTGGTGAGAGGCGTGAGCACAGTCCAGATCGGCCCTCTGCAGCAGGGACATCACCTGCTGCAGAGCTGGAGATGAAGCTCTCCGCGCTGGGCGACGTCTTGTTTGCGCAGACCGATGGGCAGCCGTTGTACCTGCTGGAGACGCTCAAGCTGTTGCGCGATCGGCAGTGGCTGGTGCCACGGGTGGGTGCGCATGGAGTCTTTCGGCTGGAACCGGCGGTGGAGCTGGCGACCCTTGTGGCGCAGGAGCGGTCCCAGGGCGCGCTGTTGCCGCCCTCGGTGCGTGCGCTGGTCCTGGCCCGTCTGACCCCACTCTCCCGAGCCGCACGCCAACTGGTGCAGGGAGTCGCGGTGCTGGCAACGGCGGCGAGCGCGCCGCGGCTGTGGCAGCTGGCCGAGGTGGAGGTGCAGGCAGGCGTCGAGGCCCTGGAGGAAGCCGTCGGCAGCGGGATGCTGCGCGAAGAGCAAGCCGCGGCAGGCGGGCTGGGGAGCTATCGCTTCTCCCATGACCTGATGCGCGAGGTGGTCTACACCGAGCTGGGCGCGGCGCGGCGGCAGGTCTTGCACCAGCGCGCCCTGGCCAGGCTCGAGACAGAAGGAGCGAGAGCCTCTGAACTGGCGTACCATGCGCTGGCTTCGGGAGAGACCGAGGCCGCTTATGGCTACAGCGTTCAGGCCGGGATGGAGGCGGTGGCCATCTTCGCTGTCGCCGACGCCATCGGGCACTACGAACAGGCGCGCGTTTTGCTGCAGGAGCACCAATGGATACGGAGCAGACTTGCGGCCTCGGAGGTCGAACGCCTCTATGTCCATCTGGGGCAGGCCTATGTCTTCCAGAACAACTGGGAGCAGGCCCAGGAGGCCTATGAAGAGCTCTTAGCCTATGCGCGGCAAAAGCCGCTGCCCGCGCTGGTCAGTATGACCCTCAACCGCCTGGCGATCCTGGCGGTCCAACAGTCAAACGACAAGTTACAGGTGCAAGCGCTCCTGGAGGAAGCCTGGCGCCTGGCCCAGGCTAGTTCCGATCAGAAGGCAGTAGCAGAAACGGAGTGGAACCGGGCCCAGATAACGGCCCTCATGTGGGCGGATCCAAAGCGCGCCCTGTCGCATGGAGAGCATGCACTCTCCCTGGCACGAGCAATACACGATAAGGAACTGGAGGCAAGATGCCTCTCTCACCTTGGATTGATCCATATATTTGGAGGAGACTTTGAGGAGGGCATGGACTGTCTGGAAAGGTCCCTGGCGCTGTATGCGCTCCTTGGCAATGAGCAGATCGCTGCGCGGGAGCTTTCACTTCCCTCCTTTGTCATTGGCGCCCCGCTCACCCAACCCTTGACGAATCGTGCGACCGAAGCCTTTTGCTGGGCGCTGCTGGCTATCGCGCAAATACATGCTGGGCAGGTGCACAACAGCATTGGCAGTGGCCGCAGGGCGCTCGCGCTCTCCAAAGAGATCAAGAACGTTTGGGCACAAGTCGACAGTACGCAATGCCTCACGCAAGGATTGCTGGACGCGGGGGTCTATGAAGAGGCGCTCGTGCTCATGCAAGACGGCATGGCGCTGGCGCGGACCCTTCCTCCGATGTTAAACTTCATGAGCTTTCTCGCCGTCCTGGGGAGGACGTATCATGCCGTGCAGTGGTGGGAAGAGGCGCGCCGCACGCTCGAAGAGGCAGAAGCCGTGGCAAAGACGTTAGAGCTCGGATTACATCACGTGCCCGTCTTTTCGCTGTTGTGTATGCACTATGTCCAGGCAGGGGAGTGGGAAGCAGCCTACCGCTATGCCGTGAAGGCTCTTGCTCTCCGCAAGAGCCGTGATGCGGCATTGATCCCGTGGGATTTCTACTCTCATTATGAAACGGAGGCCTTGTTGCGTGGGGGGGATGAGCGCCAGGCGCGAGAGGAAGTTCACCGACTGGGTGAACGCCTGGGGTCCAATCGGCGCTACCGCCTTCCCTACCTGCGGTCGTTGGCGACCCTGACAGCCTGGGAGGGGCACAGCGAGCAGGCCATCGACCACTTGCGCGAGGCAGCAGGGCTGGCCGCAGAGCTCGGCTTGCCAGCAGAACAGTGGCAGATTCAGGAGATATTGGGAAGGTTGTATCGGGCAAGAGGAGAGCAAGAACAAGCGCACACAGCGTTTGGGGAGGCGGCGACGATCATCCAGGGGCTGGCGGAGGGCATCAGGGATGAGGCGCTGCGTGCGCGCTTTTTGGCTGGGCCACAGATTCAACCGGTGTTGCAACAAGCTCGTCACAACGTCAACCAGGTCCCGAAAGACCACGCATAGCCGGTACAGCGTTGAGGTGTCTGTAAATTTTGAGATTAAGCTGTTGATTTTTGGGTAATTACTCTGTTGATTTCGCCTCTTTGACATATCGATAAAGCGTAGCGCCAGAGATCCCAAGGGCGGCGCAGATTTCCGGTTGTCTCACGTTTCCCGTCAACGGCCTGACGTTTTGAGATTTTCATTATGAGATGAGTTTTGAGATTCGTCAAGAGGAGCTTCCATGCAGGGATGACACCATTAGAAAAGCTGAACAGGTTGTCTCATCAAACGGCCGATTCTGAGATGCTCTTTTTTGAATATTGCCTGAAAGGCCAGCAAGGGTTGGCTTAAGCAAGCAGCGGTTCAAGATAGCGCTGCAACATGATTTTCAGTTCATGTATGAGCAGCTTGCGCTCATCCCCCTCTGCCTGCAGGACCAGCAGGAGGGCTGCTTTGAAGCACTCGACACTCATCGTCGCACTCAGGCGACGTTGCATCGGCGGCAGGGTGGGAGCACGTCTCTCAAAGCCGAGTTCAAAGCGAGATGGCAGCTCCCCTGGCAAAGCACCCATCAGCCTCGTCACGTGCAAGGAGACAGGGGTATGGAAGGGACTCTCGAAAACGACATTGTTCCAGAGAGGATCGTGTCAAAAAGAGGACGCCCCCATACACCCTCAATGAATGCGAACACCTGCGCCTGGTGACACGCTTGCGCATCTGGGGTCGATCAAGCGAAAGCTTCGCACGGGAGTGGGATCGAGGCGGGCGTGCGCGACTGGTTACCCGAGCTTTCGATACCTGGCCGGGGGCATGCCGACTTCTCGCTTGAAGGCTTTGTGAAAGGCGACTCCCGATTCATAGCCGAGAAGCTCTGCGATCTTTTTTACCTCGACATTGTCCTTGAGCAAGCGGGTTGCTCTGTGCATGCGCCAATGAGTGAGATACGTGATAGGGGGCTCACCCACCAGACGGGTAAAGCGAGCGGAGAATTCTGAGCGGGAGAGGGCCACCGCCTCTGCCAGTTCCTCGACCTTCCACCCATGTTCGGGCGAGTGATGAATCAGGCCAAGAGCTGTGCTGATAGGCTGATCGCGTAGCGCCGCTACCCATCCTCGCGAAGATGGCGCTTGTTGCTCAACCCAGACCCGGATCACGTGAATGAAGAGCAGTTCGGTTAATCGCCTGAGCATCACCTGCGCGCCCAGCCGAGGCGTGGCCGCTTCACGTGCGATCAAATGCACAATCTCGGCGAAGCCCTGCACCGTGCGGCCCTGTTCTGCGGGAATATGAATAATTTTTGGCAAGCTGTGGAGCAAGGGAAAAGCTCCGGGATGCTCTACATGGAACGCGCCACAGAGGACAACCATCTTTGACTCATCGGACGCGGAAGGCCAGCCCTGGTACTCGCGTTGCGCGTCATAGTCCACGTGCAGGACTTGAGTCAGGGGTGAAGTCAGTTCGTCACAGATCGAGTGAGCGTGCCCGAAAGGGAAGAGCAGGACAGCCCCATCTTCGACTCGCAGAGGCGTAGGGTCCCCTTCGAAAGAGAGGTAGCCACTACCAGAGCTGAGCAGGTGAAAGATCATATCTGGACTGGCCGCAAAGTCATAGCGCCAGGGAGGCGTAAGCTCCCTGCGCGCAGAGATCCACCCTTTCAGTTCGAGTGCATTAAGTACATCCGTCAGCACATCCATGCTATTCTCCTCTCTTGAGACGATCAGACAACTATTCAAGACAATATAGCATAGATTGTCACAGCGTTCAAGGGTATACTCTGCATATCGAGAAGATCACTGGACTCCGCGAGAGCCGTACAGAGGGGAATGGGTGATGAGACCGCAGCTCAGCACAGAGAAGACAGTGACCAGGAAAAAACATTGGAGGAAAACGAAAGTATGTCTACTGTATCGACACAAGCACATTTCTTAAAAAACAAGCATGCCGTCATTTTTGGGGCAGGCGGTGCCGTTGGGACCGCAGTTGCCAAAGAGCTTGCAGCACACGGAGCGACGGTCTTTCTCTCCAGTCGTGCGAAGAACGATGTGGAGCAGGTGGTTGCTGACATTACCAAAGACGGCGGTTCGCGGCACGGCTCTATCGTTGGCAGAGAAAGAGGTAAGTAAGTATGTCTCTCAAATATGGTCTCTACCTTTCCCCTGGCTTTGCACAGGAATTAGCTGGCATCAAGGATCCGGTGGAAGCGTATGAAACGCTGACCCGCTGGGCACAAACGGCTGACCAGTCTGGCTATGATTCGGTCTGGATCCCGGATCATTTTATTACCGCTCCTCCATCACAAGAAATGGTCTTTGAGT